>Ga0157363_1001629_pt1 | contig 18955 bp, 3 predicted proteins | sample AttsexASBM1_FD_111477 | JGI IMG/M metagenome (GOLD analysis project Ga0157363, IMG submission 111477) | Fungus gardens microbial communities from leaf cutter ant in Ribeirão Preto, State of São Paulo, Brazil - Atta sexdens ASBM1 | ecosystem: Host-associated > Fungi > Mycelium > Unclassified ... | reverse complement strand
TGAAGCAAAAAATTAAACCTCCCGCAAATGACGAGAATTTGGCTCGTAAACTGACATTTTCAATCGAGAATAACTTTATGATGCAGACACAAATCGACTAATGTTTCTATGGGGTTATGTTGATAGATGCCCAATTTTATTGTATGACGTCTATGATCTAATTATTTCGACTACTACTTACCGCTAAAGCCATCTATAGGAAAACGGCGGAAGCAAAGTTGTACACCTAATATATACAAAAAACAAGATGCAATAAAAAAAGTCAAATGAATTGTAACTAGTCACTAATAAAATCCATAATATATGTGAGTTAGTTGGAACACGATAAACGGCAAGTAAAAAAAACGAAATTGTTCGCAGCAATTGGATGATCGGTTGTTAGAGAATTTCTCCGATAATTTGTTAAAATACATTACTTGAGAAAAAGACTAGCAAGTTAACTCACAAGGGATTTTTCAAATTTTTCGGCACCGATTTGATTCTCCATATATTGTTAAACATAAAAATCTAAGAGACACGTATTTCTTTATATGGGCGCTAATTTCTTATCTAAGGAATAAAATACTCCTTCGAAAAAAGAACGGTATTTTTCTTCCGAACCGAATATCACCGGAAGCATAAAAGATGGAACAAATTTTTTAAACAAAAATTGTTCTATCTTTTAAAATGGCTTCAAGAGTACTTTAAAGTTATGAAGAAATTAAAAAAAAATTTTTTTTATTTTGTTTATCCTCATCATCCATAGTTTTCTCAAATTTTTCAAATTTTTTCACCAAATTAAAGTAATTTAATCATGTATAATAAAGTTATACTACAACATATCATTTTTGAGAATTAATTATAATGTATACTCTATCCGTGCTCATGTGCGTAAATAATTATCATCAAAACGATAAGATATATGAAAATTTGTATAGTTTTTTATATGTTTTATAGATGTATACATATATATGTATAAATATGTATATATAGGGCATTGTATCCCATTTAAATAATGCATTTTGATTTTTCGAAAACTATTGTAAATACAGAAAAATAATACAAACAAAAGTTATGTATGGTTTGGAAGGGGACATAAGAAAGTACCATTGATTTGATTTTGGGTGGCGTCATTAAGGTCAGATCAAGGTCACATCAATTTTTTTTTAAAGGAATTATTTTTGATGGCATGATCTAAGAGTGTCAGTTTTAGTGTCAAGAGCTTTTCGAAACACTATAATAAATTAATTTTCATTAAATCATTTTCAAGTTATAAGGAACTTAAAAATTACAGTACCGCCGGCATTAGCATTACGCAAGGTGTCCGACCGATGGCTAAAACTTCTTGAATATTATTCAGAATCATGTTCTGGATAATATTTGTTAAGATCAAGGCCACTGGAGATTGTATCTCTTATTTTCATTTTTACACTAATGTAAGAATTTATTTCTATAAGTAATCGTGATAAGATTCCTTCTAATAACAAATTAAATGATAAACCATAACTTAATCTAGGGCAATTAGGAATCCGCGCTGTAATCAGTGCGCTTAAATTATTGGACGACCAGTATATTGGAATGTATTTAAAACATAACTGAATACAAGTACGTTTCGATTAAATTCTAACCTTCTTCAGCTTGACATCATTGTTTTACTAATATATTCACTATAAAAATGACTACCATAAGAATATCGATTAATATCGTTTTACTAAAACCTCGATCTTAGCGGTTGCGAATTTCGAGTTACACTAATACAAATATACAAGTTTATAAAGTCAAACATTGTTGTCGCTATCGTACATAATAATGTGTCAAATTAAAAACAAATTAAAAAAAATAACAAGGACTCAATAATTCCGATTGTGAGATATACCATAATTCCTATGTTCAGACAGCACAAAGTTAATCGGTTTAGATCTATTAATGTCATTTTTATGTTCAGATATCCTTGTCTTTAATTGTCTGCTGATCTGTCCCATATAAGAAGCGTCACACTCATTACATGATATTCTATATATTACATTTTTTCCCATTTCATCATTTTATATGCAGGAATCGGATTCTTATGTATTTTGATCATTTTGCACAACTTAAGACTGAACTATGAGAGCTTTACAATAGAATTACTTATAATGTAAAAGGAATTTATTGAGGCAGTTGATTTTGTGCTCAATTCGACTTATTTTAAATTTAATAATCAAATTTTTAAATAGAAATTTGGAACATCCATAGTTTCCCCTTTATCACCAATCAGGGGATGTTATTATGCAAGATTTGGAGGTATGTATGTTGAGTTTTAATTAATAATTGACGTTTCCTTTTACTACAGATTTGTAGATGATATAATAATTATAGCCATACCTTTAGATAAAGTCCAAGAAGTTTTAAGTAAATTCAATTCTTATCACAATAGAATTCAATTCACTTGTGTGAAATTGGTAACAAGAGAATTAATTTTTTAGATTATACCATTATAATTGATAACAACATTTTAAAGTTTGATTTTTATTATAAGCCAATCTTTTCAGGGAGATATCTTAATTATCACTCTCAGCACTCGCTTTCGCATAAAAAAGGCACAATTTTTGGAATGATTGACAGAATTATATTAATTTCACATCCAGAATTTCATAAGAGAAATTTCGATCGATTAAGATTCTTTTAGATAATGATTATTATCCATTAAAGTTTATTTTTGATACTATACGACTAAGAATTAAGACATTAACCAAAAGAAACATAGGTAATCATAATAATAAAAAATCATCTGAAAATGCTGATGATAAAATTACATGGTTTCAATTCCTTACATAGTTCATTTTCAGAAAAATTTAAAAACATCTTCATAAACATCAATCATAATTTTAATTGGGATAAAGTGGAAATTCTAGACAAGAGAGAAATTATAGCAAGCTGATTTCTGAAATGATAAATATAAAAGAATGGAATCAATTTAAACACAGAATTGAGTCCATGTTATGATTGTTTTTTAATTTGACCCGTTATTATGTACGATAGCGACAACAACGTTTGATTTTATAAACTTTCATGTACATTTGTATTAGCGTAATTCGAGACTCGCAACCGCTAAGAGATTTTAATAAAATAATATTGATCGATATTCTTACGGTAATCGTTTTTATAGTCAATATATTAGTAAAACATTTTGTCAAGGTTTCAAACTATATAATTATCTCTACATGCGTGCTTCCTGAGGTATTTGTCTGGTTTTAACTATAATTTATATTTACTCTATATAGTCAATGTTCTCTTCTTTTAAGGTATGATTTTAAAATCTCGATTCCCAAGAGATCAGCGTATTAACTGACTATGGATAATTATTGGGAGATAACCGAGAGTTGCATTTTCGAATGTAAATGATGTGAAGCTGGAGAAGGCTAGAATTTAGTCGAAACGTATTTGTATTCAGTTATGTTTTAAATACATTCCAATATACTGGTGAGGTTTGTCCAATAATTTAAGCGCACCGATAACAGCACAGATTCCTAATTGCCCTAGATTAAATTATGATTTATCATTTAATTTGTTATTAGAAAGAATCTTATCATAATTACTTATAGAAATAAATTCTTACATTAGTGTAAAAATGAAAATAAGAGATACAATCTCCAGTGACCTTGATCTTAACAAATGGTTACCCAGGACATGATCGTGAACAATATTCAAGTAGTTTTAGCTATCGATTGAATACCTTGCATAATGCTAATGCCGGCTAATACCGTAACTTTCAAGCATTATAACTCGGAAAGTACTTAATGAAAAATAACTTTATAGTGTTTTGAAAAGCTTTTGGTACCAGCTATTAGTTTCTGCAAATAGGATGTTCCTTTTAAAAAATATGATTTTGATCTGACCTTGGCGACGCCACTCAAGATCAAATCAATGATACATTCTTATATTCTTTTCCGAATCATACAATTTTTGTTTGAAATATTTTTCCGTACCTACTATAGTTTTCGAGAAATCTTAATGCATTATTTAAAATGAGATACCCTATATATGTTATAGATATGTACGTGTTTCCTCTAACTTTACTATCTGAAATATCTCCGTCGTTTTTAATGATACAAGAAAATACCAAAAGAAAAAGTTGAAGGAGTATATATCATGATGAGCAAAAAAGTGTTCTCAAGGTCATATTTTTTGAGACTTTAAGGTTATTTCCATTTTAATGGAATTGTATGATTTTTTTTACATAATATGATTCTTCTAATTATTATGATCGTAAAAGTATTAAATAAAGACAGATGGGCAATTGGAAATTGGCACAGTGATCAGTGCGATCACGCTTTAAAAAAGCTCTGTCTTACATAAATAAAATGTACACGTTTCGACTAGTCTTCGGCTGGTCCCTGTGCCAATTTCCAATGGCCCGTTTGTATTTATTTTTTTGAATTTGTCACGGAAATTTCAATATTGTTATCTTAAAAAATATTAAGATATAGATATATTAAGATATAATATTAAGATTAGTAATATCGAAAATTCAATAGTTTACGAGATATTTTATACCTTATTCTGACATATAAAATATGTTAAATAATTAATATTAAACTATTAATTTTTTGATAATTGTATCTTAATATTTTTATAAACAGAATAATAAGAATCAATTGGTGAAAAGAAAATAGTTGCTAATTTAAAAAATCCATTTTGCATATAGGTGTATAAGCTTAATCCGCTGTTTTTTATTCAGAAAAATACATTTTTTTTCTATGAAGCAAAAATAAATTTATTCAAAGTACTTGCCCTCGCTAACTATACATTTTTCCCATCTTTCGGACAATTTGTGTATATCACGCCAAAAAAATTTCTCATCTTTCGAGGCAAACCACTCATCAAGCCATTTTCGGATGTCTTCGTAAGAATCGAAGTGCCGCTCAGCGAGCGTGTGGCGCATCGACGAAAACAGGTGATAGTCAGAAGGTGCCAGGTCTGGTGAATAAGCGGGATGGGGTAGCACTTCCCAGTTGAGTGTCTCCAAGTAGTTTTGGACCATTGTTGACGTGTGCGATGGTACGTTGTCGTGGAGGAAAATCAACTTGTCATGTCTTTTCCGATAATGCGACCTTTTTTCACGCAGAGCACGATGCAATTTGATCAATTATTGGTGGTAGCGGTGAGCATTAATAGTTTCACCAAGTTTTAATAGCTTGTAGTAGATGACACCCTCCTGATCCCGCCAAACGCACAGCATCTTCCGTCCGAAGCGATTTGGTCTTGAGGAAGATGTTGATGGTTGGGTGGGATCAATCCAAGATTTCTTGCGTTTAGGATTCTGAAAATAGATCCACTTTTCATCGCCTGTCACAATCCGATGCAGGAACGACTTTCTTTTTTGTCTGGCAAGCAGAATTTGGTATATGTTTTGACTCCATTTACCTATCGTTCAGTTCATGCGGCACTCATTTTCCGATCTTTTGGGAAGGTTCAAACCTTCCCCATGGCATGTAGCCGTATGGAAATGGCTGCTTGAGAAACATCCAATTGCTCGGCAAGCATTTTTTGCGATTGGATATCGTCCTCGTCCAAAAGAGCTTGCAATTGACAGGTTCTCAACCTTCCTGGGCTGATTTTCACGCTTCTTGTCACTCAGGTCAAAATTGTCGTCATTGAACCGGCGAAACTAATCTCTGCACATTGTTTCCGATAAAGCATTGTCACCATAGGCCTCCACAAGCATTCGATACGATTCGGTAGCCGATTTTTTCAAATTGAAACAGAAAAGCAAAGCTTCCTGCATATGTTTTTTTTTTAGTAAAAAACTAGACATGATTACGAAAGAAAAAAATGTATGTTGTTGTATGAAATTGCTGATGTGCATGAATTGATGATGTGCTGGTTAATGTTGACAGATGTTAAACACAAAAAAAAGTGTGTTGCGTGCCCAGGGTAGCTTTGTACTAATGCCCTATAAACAAACAGCGGATTTAAGCTTATACACCGTATATTTTTAAAGCAATTATGTGTTTTCTTTCCACTAATAGATTTATCTCATTATTTTGTTCATAAAAGCATTAAGGAATTATCAAAAAGTTAATAATTTGTGAGTTATTTAATATTTTATGTCAATATGTATCAGAATAAAATATAAAATATCTCGTAAATCAGGAGTCGAAAAAATGCTGAAATTGAGCATGAGCGCCCGCGAATGCCTGGCTATTGTGCACATCTATAGTTAACTTCACAACTCACTTATTTCGTAAATCAAATTATAATCGTCAATCTAATACTTACAAATTAAGTGTTATTATTGCTATAAATAAGAAACATTTATTCGAAACATTGTTATTATTTTATATTAACTCTGAGTTATCTAAATTTGTATAAAAGAGAATATTTTTTAATACTTCTGAACGGAATCTGAAATTTTTTTTTGTATTGGGAGTACATATTAGTTCGGTCCATTTCCCTAAAGATGGCTCCAGCTGTTGTAAATGTTCATAGTGACAGCTGATTTTGGCAGTTTCAGAGAGGTTAAACATCTGCTAATAATATTCAGTTTATATCGCTTTGAGTTTTATACAAAAACCTTGATTTTTACTGTGTTTGAAATGTCGAATTTTGTGTTAACCAAGCAGCATTTGCGGGAGGTTTTGATTTTCTTTAATTGGAAGAAAAGTGCGGCTGAAGCCCAGTCGAAGTTTATGGTGACACTGCTTCAACGTAATGATAAATCATGTAGGGAATGGTTTCGACGTTTCAAGGATGGAGATTTCAGCGTTGAAGACAAGCCTTGCTCTGGACAGCCAAAAAAATTCGAAGACAAAGAATTAGAGGCAAGAATTACTCGAAGAAGATCAGAGTCAAACACAAGAGGAGCTTGCAGAATCATTGGGGATAACTCAATAAGTCGTTTCTGTACGATTGAGAGCCATGGGAATGATTCAAAAACAAGGAAATTGGGTGCCTTATGATCTGAAACCGAGAGACGTTGAAAGGCGATTTTTCACTTGCGAACAACTGATTCAAAGACAACAAAGAAAAAGTTTTTTGCATTGGATTGTGACTGGAGATGAGAAGTGAATATTCTACGACAACCCCAAGAAGAAAAAATACTACGCTAAGCCCGGTTAATCGTTGCCATCGACATCAACACGGCCGAACATTCATGATTCGATCATGCTCTGTATCTAGTGGGACAGAAGGATCTTCTTTACTATGAGCTGCTGAAACCTGGCGATTCCATTACGGGCGATCGGTATCGGTTACAATTGATTCGTTTGAGCCGTGCGTTGCGAGAAAAACGGCTAGAATACGAGCAAAGACATGATAAAGTCATTCTTCTTCAAGACTCGGCCTCATGTCGCTAAAGTCGTAAACAAATATTTGGAAACGCTCAAATGGGATGTTTTACCGCACCCGCCGAATTCTCCGGACATTGCTCTGATTACTGGTTGTCGAAGGATACAGCAAGTCACCGGTTCACTTCTTTCGCAAAAATTGAAAATTGACTCCAAAATTGGATCGCCTCCAAAAAGACGAGTCATTTTTTCGAGATGGCATTCAAAAATTGCCTGAGAGATGGAAAAAAGTAGTAGGCAGTGATGGACAATACTTTAATTGATCTGTTCAATAATTTTTTTTTGAAATAAATGCATTTTTGAACGAACCGAACTAATTTGTACCCCCAATATATATTTTTATGAAACAATTTATATAATTTTTTTTCATCATGTACCGTTAATACAAGATGAATCTTCTACATATTTATTTTTTAAATTCAAGCAAAAATTACGAAAATGAAAGGGTAGTCAATAACTGTAATTGAAAAAATTCATTTACAGTTATTGATCATTTATTTTAATTCACACATTACTACATATTCATTAGATAATTATTCTCTCATAATCAAAACTCATAAATAAAATTAATATTTTGAGATGTTATAATATTGTAAATTTAATTTTTCATCAAAATATCTAAATTAATAGTCGTATAAAATACATTCAAAAGGCATTTAACAATGCCATAGATGCCATAGATTTCGAGAAAGGAATTGGGCCTTTGTATGTGTGTTGTAAATTTTTACAAGAAAAATTCTATTGAGATTTTCCAAGAAAATTTTTACATACGAATTTTGAACAAGAAGATCGTATAAGAATATATCGCATACGATACCTGTAAATAAATCATGAATCTTACATCCATGTTATATCTTATAATCTTATAACATATTACATGACACACATGTTACATGAATCTTGAACGCAGGTTACGTAAATTTTGCGCGTATTATGTAACGTGCAAATTATGTAACGTGAATCTTGCTAGAATATAATTGGAATGTCATTATGAAAATATTACAAAAATACTATTGGAATTTTGTGTGATTTATTGTTTCGCATCCCAGTAAATAAAATGGAATGGGACAAGCAAGAAGTTGAATGAAATTTAATTCATTTTGGCTAAAAATTAATTCTTTTTAATAAATTAAACTAACAAAGACTCTTTACAAATCAAAAGAAATTGGAAAGAATAGTGCAAAGGCACTAGGAAGACACTAGGAGTCAGGTGCAGAAGACGTCGCGCAATAATACTATAAAGCATAAAACTTCTTTATTTTAATAAACGTGCTTACATTTTGATTCATTTTTTGAGCCCTTGTAAGATACAATTGGGAGATAACTTTGTCTTATTTTTGAATAATAGATTAAATTTAACAGTCGATCTTATTAAGTATATTGAAAGCAATATTACAAATTGCCTGTTGATGAACGGATCGTTCTCGATCTCGAACCACTCACTTCCTGTATTAAACTTAGCTTCTTATTCCTTACATTGTACGGAAGATAGGAGTTTGTTACAGCTAGTGAAAAACATTAGAATTTTTTTAAGGGATATAAATGACAGGATTATTTTTACTCGTGCGGATAAGGATAGTGTAACGGCATTGGGGACAGGTATATTTCCAAGGTAAATGAAATGATACTTTAGAATGTGAATACTTATGAGGTCATTGAAAAATATCCGACGAGGAGGATTGTAACAGGTTTACGTGCTTTATTGATTAGTTGGAAGGAAGAAAAGTATATAGCTAATTCCACATATAGAAGTTTGTAATGTAATGATGGGATACTTCTGAGAGCCTACGCTTTTTCGAAGATACACAAGCAGGATTGTTCCTTTTGTATAATAATTTCTTTGATAAATAGCCTTTTATTATATTCGTTGGCAGTATTTCTTCTCTCTTTGTATTATCATTAAAATAGTTCCTCAGGCGGATAATCATATCAAAAATAACTTTAAACTTGTTAAGGAACTTGATGGTTGGCGGTTGAGTAATTAATTTCAGTTAATAGCATTGGATGTTGTTAGCTTCTTCTATGGAACTAACGTTCCCATTGACTATGCGATGGACTGTATCAAAAATTACTATTGATGGTTTATTTCTAGAGATTGTTGTTTACCTGAGGAGAAATTCATCAAAGCGATTCAGTTTGTTTTAAATTCTACTTTCTTTGTTTTTAGTATTATATATAAGCAGAATTACGATATTCTTATGGGCTCTCCGTTGTCTCCCATCATTGCAGATATAGATTATGCAAAAGGAGAATAGAACTTTGATTCGGTTGCCGTTGCCTTTTTAATATAGATATGTTGACGTACATTCATAGCAGCCTGATTCTTCGGTTAGTTCGGTTAGTTCTTTGATATTTTTAATTTCTCAGCATTCAAGACTTCAGTTCACTATGAAAGTGGAGGGTGATAAATTGAATTTGTTGGATGTTACAGTAATTTGTGACATTAATAATGAGGTGATAGAGTTCGAGTTGATATCATAAGCCAATTTTTTCGGGTAGATATTTGAACTTTTGGTCACAGCATCCGGTTTCTCAAAAAATAGATATATAAAAATAGATCGCAGGATTAGTTGATAGAGTGATTTTGCTTTCGAATCCTAAATTTCGTTTTGATAATTTGTGCTTTATAATTAAGGTATTATTAGAGAATAATTATCCATTGAACTTTATATTTGAGAATATTAGCAACATTTGAAGAACATTATTAGTAATAATAGCTAGTAATAGGAAGAGTTAATGATAATATATAGTGCAGCCTTCGTGATTCACTGTTCCTTTCGTTCATGATATTACTAAGAAGTTGATAGATTGAATAGCGATCATATCATTTGATATCATGAGAGTATCGTTTTATAGTGTCAATAAATTGCGACAATTCATTAGGATGAACAAAGATCCCTTATCACGTGACAAAAAGTCGAATGTTGTTTATAAGATTTCATGTAAAAGTTGCGACGCGAGTTATGTAGGACAGACGTGTAGACAACTGAAGCCAAGAATCATGGAGCATAAGAAACCCGTGTGGACCCCAACTTTTGAGAAAATTAATTTTCAATAGCTCATTTGATTACTCATCGTTTGCACATTTATGCACACTTTGAATTTTCGGCTAAATGTTATTGACAATTATAGTTTTGGCTTCGCTAGGTGAGTTCGAAACAGGAATATTACGTTTAAGTTGTCAATAATTGACAAATTTGTGTTTACAGCTTTCGACTTTTCTCGAAACTTTAAATGTTAATAACTTTTTAACTAAAGGTTGCAAATGAAAATCTTGTTTCGGAATGTGCAAATGAAAATCTATCAATTAAGATCTTTTCGAACCAGTTTGCTCGAAATTAGGGGGCTAGTGTGAAGTTAGCCCCCCCAAAATTGTTTTTAATAACTTTCTTACTTGAAGTATGCAAACGAAAATTCAAAATGTGCATAATGTGTAAACGATGAGCAATCAAATGAAAAAGCTATTGAAAATTAATTTTCCCACAAGTTAGGGGGCCAACTTCACACGAGTGCATAAGAATTGTATCCGAATACGTCTATTCGTAATGTTATAACAGAGCATCGGTTACAAGAAAAACATGATTTCGATTGAGACAACACTACGATATTGAAGGAATCTTACAGGAAAAAATTGATTTCGGAGATGACATTAAGAGACAGACGCACGGATTCAACTTGCAGACGGATATGGAGGAGCTTCCTAAGATCTACCTTTCGATTATAGACAAATTATAAAAGATCGAGTTGTTGTTGCGCCCAGTCAGTGTCGCTTGTACACAGTAATGAGTCTTTCTGGCGTGATTTTTTATTACTTTCCAACTTTCATTTTCATAGAATTGATTAGCGTTTTAATTTTTCCATTTGTAAACTTGAATAATACTATTGAATAGTACTGAAAGGATGACTTGAATAATACTAAAAGTGACTGACTGTATTTAATACTGACTGATCAAAATATCAAGAACCGGTTTTTGAATAATTCATAATAATGTTTGCGATATAGTTTGTGATTTGTGATCAGGGTGAGCATCCTTATTTTCGGGATAATCAATTACAATCTTAAAGTTTTTTGATAAATTTTTGATAAGTTTTGTATATTCTCTATTTCGATATTTCCATTATTTCCTTATTTTTGTTCATTTTTCTTTTTTCTTTTTCTTTCACTCTTTTTAGAATTAATTCTGGCATTTAAATTTTCGAGATAGGGGAGCTCGCCTTGACAGGATAATTTTTATTCATAGTTTATTTATGTTAGTTTGTGTTGTCTCTGAGGGCAAAAGTGAGCCGAAACATGTAAACGTGTTTAATAAAATAAAGAAGTTTTATGCCTTACAGGTGAATTATTTGCAATGTCTTCTGCACCTGACTAATAATGTCCTTGTCCTGTCCTTTCCTTCAATTTCTTTTAATTCTTTTCTTTTAATTATTTTACAAATTAAATAACGATTTCTCGATCTAAATCAAACTTAATTTGGGAAGCATAAAAAGCTTCAAGCTTTTAAGTAAAACAATAAGTAAAACATCAGTTATTATAATCAGAAATTATATCAATTCATTAAGATAGTGATAATATTTCGAATTTTTATTCAGTCATTTTCAGTTCATTCTAACAAATTTTTTTGTTAATTTTTCTTAACTCTTTTTTATTTCATATTCATATTCAATACAGTTTCTATTCATTTAATAATTCTATTTACTGGGATAATCGATACCTTTATTATTTTGGAGCGATGTAAAAAAATTATTTCTTAAGAGTATCTTATTAGGCTAAATTAGCAATTAAAATCTTTTCATTGTAATATAAATCGTCGTGTACGATTCATGCCAAATTCCTGCATCAACTTGAAAGACAAATTATTTCGTAACTATATGTTTTTTAAGACTGATACATAATCTTTCATGTAACACTTAGGAATCACACATAATTAATACTATATTTTTGGATGATCCTGTAAAAAATTATTTTTTAAGAATTATAAGATTAAGATAAGATTTTTTCGTTGCTATATAAATCATCTTATACAATTCATACCAGATTCTTTGTATCAACTTGGAAAATAAATTATTTTGTAACTATGTTTCTTGAAAACTGATAAATGATTTTTCATAAAACACTTCAGAATCATATATAATTAATACCATATTCTTAGATAATCCCATAAAGAAACTATTTTTTTAAAAGTTTCTTACAAAGCTGAGACAAGATTTTTTCATTGCGATATAGATGTTCGTTTACGATTCATTCTAGAAGGTCCTTCCTAAGGTCATTAAAGATTATTGGTGAGATTCATGAACAAATTACAATATATAAGATTCTTATACAATCATATACGTTCATTTAGTAATCCTGATTGATCATAACTCTTTTAAGATTTGATACAAAAAAACTTACAAGAATTTTCAACAGGAGCTAAATGAAGCGGCACGAATATATGGCCTAAATCAACACTTAAATTTAGAAAAGATAAACTGAACATCAAAACAACAATGAGTCTCTATCCTACATTTGAAATTTATTAAATTTATCTCCTTTTCATTTTCTGAATTTTTTTCTTCATTTTAAAGGTTTTTATATTAATGATCAATCACTGTCATAGCACATATGTCCATACGTTTTTTATTTATTTTAGTGAATAGATTTATCTCCTAAAGTATTGACATGTATTTATGAAATACTGTATTTGTCTGATATACAATATTATTGTAACATAACATATTTGAGTAACCAAAACATAATATAGAAAACATAATATACGTATATTAATATTATATCAATAAATGTTATGTTCTGATATAGCTGTTCTAGTATGATAGTAAATTTTTTATAAATGCATCAAATTTTCTTTGAATGTATCAAATTACGTATATCTGACATATTATAATGATATATTACAATAATATGACATATATATTACATATATAGATGTTATATATTTCAGCAATGCTATGCGGCATGGAAGAAGTCATCTTTTTCTATAAGCACTATTGCAATATGGCTATGAAGTTTGTCATCGCCGCGATACCCGCACAATACGAAACAAATAATGACCTTCATGAGACAAGACGTGGAAAACGCTTCTCGCTCGATAAAATGCGGTAATCAATAAACTTACGCATACGTTTCCGCACTCGTTAAAACCGAAAATTGTGTAATCTAAGAATTAGTATGGTATTCATATGACCGACTGTACAGCACAAATACGATTGAATGTATTGAAAGCACTATTCGTTTTATCTTGTTGTCAAGGTTGTTAGCGTTACATAAAAAATCTATACAGCATCGAAAGTTTTCAGAAATATGTCAGAAATATTTTAACTGAAAAATGAAACATTTCATAGAAATTGCGAAATATGTTTACAGTATAATGTATGTTTGTATCTAAGCAAGTATATACCTGAAATCTTTTTAATACCATATTTTAAAAAGATTGCCGATTCTCTCTCTGTAACATTTTATTCACCTTTCAATAAGATTTCATGTGAATGAAATGTGTAGAAATCGCGAATATTTTATTATTCCAGAGCTCAGAAATGTTGAAAACATATTTCTACGAAATGTTACTACAAAAATGATATTTAAATATATATGCCTGATTGATACTTAAATAATATTTAAATTTATTATGATATAAATTTAAATATTATTTAAGTATCAAGTTTGAACATATATTTAAATATCATTTTTGAAGCACTTAAGATTTATTAAAACTTTTGTGATTTGTTTACAGTAAACAAAGATCCAGTTACATTGAAATAAACTTAAATAAACTTATTTTTCAAAAATAGTAATTATATCAACTTAATTAATCATTTTATATGTATAAGCACATATGTACATAATCACTTAAAAAACCATGCAATTTCCAATATTATTCATATACAAAGATTTTCGCAATTAAAGCAGAACAATCCAGGAAAAAATATTATGTATGGATATGAACATTTTTATAATATATATTATATAATATATATTATATAATTGTATACAATTGTATATAAAATATGTCAATTTTTATATAATTATATATGAAACATTTTTTCCCGAAAAAAGTCCCATTCATATATAAAAGTTTTTCGCAATTAAAGTAGAACAAGTCACAATAACATCACAATACCATCAAAATGACGTTAAACTGAATTATGATTTAAAAAAAAAAAGACTTTTAGTAACCATTTTTTAGTCGTTTTAGTATCATGATGTTGATTTTTCGTTTTGTTTAAATATGCTTTTCAATTTATTGCATATGATATGATTTTAGAAACATTAATTGTTAAAACGTTTCATATGATATATTGTAGAATTTTTTTAGAATTGTTGAAATATGAAAGGTTGAAATATTTCTGAAAATTTTTCGCAATAATCGATGCTGTATAGGAAGTAAAGAAGTTACTGATTTCGTTACTTTTTTTAACGAATGAGTAACGAAGTTACTTTTCCTAGTAACAGTAATTAAGTCACAATTTTCAGTAACAAGTAAATTTTTTTATTACTTTTTTCATTATTTTATTGATATAGAGTTATTTTAATAAGAGTTAACAGCGCTGACATCATGCAGAATCATGCTTCCCAATGTTAATATAAGGTGGAAAAAAGAGAATGGAGGATCAATTAATCGGAAATCGTCATTTTCTGTCTATTTATGACACAATTCCTCATCCTAACCTGTTCTTTTTCAACTAACGTTATCTTCTTCTAATTATATTGGTCTCTTAGAAGAAAAACTCGAAGTTTTCAGTAGTACGACGTAGTATAGCAAAGAAGAAAAATTGAAGTCTTAATATAGTTTATTATAGAGAGTAGAGCCTACATTGCGACGGCTGACAGTCGTCCCTCAAATCAGCGGATCAAGTTAAAGGGGGAAGCGCTCGGCGGCACGTGAGCCACTATCTGAGGCTAAACTATAATAACAATTGAACTATATACGGCGGAGTCAATCAGTATTAGGCACCGATACTATTAAAAACGGTTGACGCTTATGAAAGTTCGCGTGCTTGTTAAAGCTTAAAATTTAAGTGATTAAGAATAAAAAACTAATAATACGGTACTTTTATGATCTATTATTAGTTTCATAGCCATATATACAAGGGCATATATATATATATATATATATATATATATATATATATATCAATAAGTTCTTAGAAAATCTGTCAGAGGATACACGCAGTGTCATATCACATTACTTTTTGACAAGTAGCATCTCTCAGCTGATTACTGTCAAATTTTGAGCGGAATTCATCGCGTGGTTTCATTTCTGTAGACGATTAAAGCGAACAATCTTTGTATTTTTTACAAAATGGAAAAAAACAAGTTTCGTGCAGTGATCAAACATCTATATAAAAAAAAGATTTAACACCGAAAGAAATCAAAACCGAGTTGGATAATGTTCGTAGCACATCTGCACCAGCGTTGCGACTGTATACAATTGCATGAATGAATTTAAACATGGTCGTGTGATGCACCTCGTTCGGGACGTCCAATTGAGACTGCTACGCCAGAAATCATCGATAAAGTCTACGATTGTTTTGACTGATCGACGAGTGAAAGTACGCGAGCTTGTTGAGGCCACAGGCATATCACATGGCACAGTGATTTCAATTTTGCACGAATTGGGTATGATAAAGCTATTGGCAAGATGAATGCCACGTTTGCTTACTGTGGATAAACGCAACCGTGTGACGATTTCAAAATAATGTTTGGAGATATTTCAACGTAATGAATTCCAGATGAATTTCTGCATCGATTCATTACTGTGGACGAAACATGGATCCATTACTTCACACTCGAGACGAAGGAACAATCAAACAATGGACTTCACGTTCTGGATGAACAGCTTCAAAGAAGGCGAAGACCGTAAAGTCGGCCGGTAAGGTGGTAGCCACAATTTTTTGGGATGCACGCGGTATAATTTATATCGATTACCTTTCGTGGAAGCAAATGATCAATGGCGATTACTACGCAGCCTTATTGGACCGTTCAACAATATTTTAAAGAAAAAAAGTCCCCATTTGGCGAAAAAGAAAATGCTCTTTCATCAAGACATTGCGCGGATTCACATATGCTCAGCACCAAATTCAATGAATTCCGCTACGAATTGCTTCCCCATCCAGCATATTCGCCAGATTTAGCCCTCTGCGACTATTTCCTGTTCCAAACCTGAAGAAATGATTCGAAAGAAAAAGATTGACTATTAGAGAGCAGCTCATCGCCGAAACAGAGGCTTATTTTGAAAGGTTGGACAAATCATATTATTTGGACGGCTTGAAAAAGTTGGAGAATCGTTGGATCAAATGTATCGAGCTAAAAGGAGACTATGTTGAGAAATAAAAACGAATCGATCAAAAAAAATGTGTTTTACTATGTTTTTCTAAAAACTTATTGACTTGCCTTCGTATGTTTAAAACTTAATAATACTCAATTTTTATTTAAAACTGTCATTTTAATGTTATTATCTGCTTGATTATCAATAGAGATAATAACTGCAGAGAAAAAATTGTAATGGTTCGGCAATATATAAGATATTATAGCATTAAAAGTATACATATTTATTTATGTAATAAAAAATTATTAATGTATTTTCTATTTTTTAATGAATTTAATAAATTTTTTAATGAATTTAATAATGTATTATCGAAATATTTATGTTAATAAATTTTTATTAATTGTTGGTAACGTCATCATTCTTCAATTATCTTCCCGAGTCTCATTGATAGTCACAAAAATTTGTCCATAGCCGACGGACTATTTTTAATAGTCGTCTCGGCTGTATTCCAACTTATTGTTCGCGAGCCTCGTTTATCCTTGTTTAATATTTGATAAACAAGGATAAAATGATTCCACGAGCGTTGTTAGCATTAAGTCGAACGCACCTAGGATGAAGAACACTCCTATTAAAAAAATTTGACTTCAGTGCTATCTAACATAGAATAAGGAACGAAGCCAGAAAAGCAATATTTGAAATCGATCCAAATTGAGCGCAATTATGATTAGTTATGATCGTTGTGATAAGATATAATTTTATCTTATCTCAAAGATTACAAGAAACAATATCTATTTCACTTTTCTCAAGTTCTCCTGAACTTTTTTCCCTATTATCAAAGTAGTACAAATAATAATTACCTTGCACGAGTATACCTCGAAATCGTATATTAATCCCATATATTATTAAGCCCGTGAATACAATTGAGTAACTAAACAAAACTCGGAACAACATGCAACAACATGGCACAACCAATTGAAGAACGAACTGAATCATGACTGATCACAACGATCATAACTGCTCTCGATTTAGATCGATTTAATGGCCATATTGCTTTTCTGACTTCGTAATTCATTGTCCTATGTTAGATAGCGCTGAAGTCAACAATTTTTTTCAAGAGGAGAGTTGACGCACCCTGAACGCATTCTTCGTCGTTAATAAGACCAGCAGCGTCGCGTTGTGACTGTCGCTGCGTTAACGCAGGAATATGTAGCATAACACCACGGCGCCACTTAACGAGTTTACACATGTAAGAAAACAAAGTGTTCAACAAACCATTCCCAAGGATGCACAGTAGAAGAGTGAATTTGAGGTCAAAATTATGATTGACTATTGATTGACTATTCCAATGTGCTAACGCTATTATATACAGGAAAGTGCATAGAGGCCAAAATTTGATTGGTTGTTTTCAATATTGCTGTCGCCATTATGAGCAATGGTACACTTTGTATTCTTACATCATGAGTTTACATGTACTTGGAGCATTCATCATTGCAATCGCATTTATCATAGCAATCGAATTTATCATTTCATTTGACGGCAGATACGATTGGCAAATTCCACTGGACTAATTGGCCGATTAAGTTAATCGGTGTTTTGTAAAGTGACCTTTAATTGTCTGTTTAACGTTGTATGTGATTTTATCAATAATCGACATTATATTAACATTATTAACTATGTGTAACGATACGCCTTAGTTGTACATCGTTCCTAGTGATGGTGCCAGCCGATTGCTGCAGCAATTGCTAAGGGCGCAGTGCGTCCGTAATATCACATATGACTCGCGGGTGACAGCCGTTCTGCCGCGATAGTTCAAAACCGAGTTCGAAACCGATCGATTACCGCCGACCGACATCTCTCTCGCTCATATTGTTCATCTGCGAGAATTGCTGAGCGACTCCGGAACAATATGAGCGGTAATAACAATTCTTAAATAAACACACGAATATCATTAACAAGTTTTTTCCCGTCTCAATCCTGCTCCAAATCGATCCGTTTCCTTGGCAATCCACTGCGAAAAGGTGGTGAAGAGTACTCCGCCACTGTCGAGTTTTCGACAAAGATCGATCGGACATCTTAGTCTCAGCTGCATCGATTCCGGGGAGGAGCATACTCCGTCCCGCGAGTGTTCTCGATCGCCGACAATCCTATTTAAAAAATCCGATAAAAAATGATAGAAATTTGATACAATATAGAAATCTGATACAAATCTTATATAATTTTTATCAGGACCTATCATACCTATCAAACATTAAAATCGACAAATAAAAAAGTTATAAATTTCTATATCTTATTAAGTGTACAAAAAAGTTCTGAGCTTTAGATTTGATACAACCGAAATAACAATTTAAATTTTATATATCTTCCCGCCTTTTTGTGGTTTTAAAG
>Ga0157363_1001628_pt1 | contig 18956 bp, 10 predicted proteins | sample AttsexASBM1_FD_111477 | JGI IMG/M metagenome (GOLD analysis project Ga0157363, IMG submission 111477) | Fungus gardens microbial communities from leaf cutter ant in Ribeirão Preto, State of São Paulo, Brazil - Atta sexdens ASBM1 | ecosystem: Host-associated > Fungi > Mycelium > Unclassified ... | reverse complement strand
TCTTATCCATTAATTTCTTTATTTGTCTCTTCTCAAATAAAGATGAAATAATCAATATATTATGTATTGTGTCTCTCACTGAAAAGCGTATCATAAATGACATAAATGAATGTTAAAACCTGTTAGTTCTATCATATCGACATTTGGAATCCCCATTACTTCATAGCATGCCTTAATCTGCTGGGCAACCAGAGGTTTCGTCGGTGCAAGAAATATAATCTTTCCAGATGGATACCATCTCCAAAAATTATACATCACAACAGCAGCGATAAATGTTTTTCCCAAACCTGTCACAAATTGAAGATAAAAATACCTTTTTATTAAGAAACAAAAAGACAAGTAAAAACAAGCAAAAACTCAAGAAACAGGAAACAAAAATACATTGTAGAAATGAATAGACTTAACGCTGACAAGAAAATAAGAAATATCTCTTTACCGGTGGGTAAACAGACCATAGTATTTCGATATAAAGCAGATTGAACTATGTTATACTGGTACTGGCGAATTGGATAATTTTCCGGATATATCCAAGTATTTCCAGCTGACAGATCGAATCCTTTGGTCTCTGGATGATGTGAAACTTGGATACTTTGCGATTCCATTTTTGAAGAGTTTCATTCGATCTACGACGCGCTCCAGAGACAGAATCGACAGATCGGAAATCACTTTTCAACATAATCGATATTAATTTTTTAAAGAAATGAGTGTTTATTTTAGATAAACACAGCACAACATTATCATTACATATGCTTCTAACACAAACAGTTTCCAAGAACCAATGCCAAAGACTTGTGACTCACATGTGGACATCTTTTTTGACATAGTCGCGTTTTCATTGAGCGATCTGAGCGATCTGAGCGACAGTATTATAAGTACTACAATCTAATTATTTCCCTATTGTTAGTGTCAATATCACAGCCAATACAATGTCAAGATTCTAATCCAGCTAGCAATCCAGTAGGAAAACAAGCATCGTGTACATGAGATGTGTATTTAATTAATCATTTTGATTGCATATTGTACCAATTTAGTACACCATTCTTTGAATTGCAACGCTAAAATTAAAATAATTTAACAGAAAATTACTAGTTAGTATCAAGTGCACAATGTAGGCTGTGATTACAGTCTTGCTACAAATGCTTTGAAGCATTTGACCAATTAGAAGAAAAAATTTTACAAACTGACCAATTAAAAAACGTTTGCAGCATCGCATTGACCGTATTCGTGAACTAAGCCATAGTGAATAAAAGAATCAATCAATCAAAATTTTCATGAAATGAGAAGAAAAGAAGGTTTCTAATTAGTTGATTTTTTATGCACTATGCGTTATGCAAGTGTGCTGCAGTCATAAGGAATAAAGATTTCAATCTATCAAAAATTGGATACATCGGAATACATTCCTAACAGGTGAAATCGTTCATTCTTTATTCCTAATTTCTTATTTCTTTTATTGGTGTGTGTGTGTGTGTGCGCGCGCGCGCGCGCGCACAGAGTCTTTCTTAATAAAAATTATCTCCTATACCATGGCAAAAGGTTACAAAGCATGAAGAAGGTGATCACACGGCAAGGTTAAGCTAGAAACACAATGGGCGAGTTCAAGACGATAAAGCGGCTAGGCATGTTTACTGAGCGAGTGAATATGATTGGATTGGTTGGATCTATAAGTAACAATCAATTATTTGCTCGGCAAGCAGGCTAGCCGCTTTGTCAACTGGAATGCGCCCATTGAAAAGCATAGACAATAAAAATAGGAAATACAAGATTTCAATCTATCAGAAAACGTCCAGTTCTAGTGTACGTAGTGATGGGTTGAAATTTATTATTTTTTTATTCCTATTGTCTATGCTTTTCCTTGTGTTTTCCTTGTAGTTTTACATCGCAGTATCGCGTATTGCCATGATAAATAAATAAATATAAGATGAAGCATTCACGTGGATGCGCAATAAGAGAATAAATTTGGACACGATTTTGATTGGCTGTTCCAGTACGCTAGTGCTATGGTTCAGTACGCAAAAAGTGCATTTGGGCATAAATTTGATTGGTTGATTCTAATATACATCGCCATTTTACGCAATGCTCACCATATATATATATATTTGCTTCACGGTATTGCATGTTGTGATAGATTTCCTAACCTCAATAGTCATCAATTTTAACACTTAACTCTTGGTTTATGGAGCAGAGTGATGCTTATTTCTGTTAAATTCTTTCGTTTTATGCAAAAACGCATCGAATAAATCTAATTTTATTGATTTGAGGTGCGTGGCTAAACTGTATAATAACTGTATATTATCTAGAATAGAATTAATATAATTATATAACTATATAATTGTCATACGAATATTTAGAATCGGACTCTCAATTTTTAACATAAAAATAAACAATAAATTCAAGACTATGAGAGTCAGCACAGAAGCAGGTATGCACAATTATTAAATTGTAAAAAATTACTTCATATTATTCCATTACATAATATCTTTATTTTGGATACTTGAACTTTCTTTGGAATCTTCTTCAGCAATATTACATGTAATCCTAATCGATATTCATTGAACATTGAAAATGGTCCATCCAGAATGAATCATTTTCAGGTTCTAACACTACAACTAAAGTAGATTCTAATTTGCAATATATATTTGGAATTCATAATTCAATATGAAAGAAAATTAGGTTACCTCAAACAGAAAGCACATCATGTCATAAAACTTTGGCAAACTATTATTAATTCTCAAATTGTTGATTTACAAAATATTAATGTGTTACACAGACATGTTAAGAGAGACTAAATAATTCAGACTGTATTGTATTCAGAGTGTCGATTATTGTTTATTTTTATGATTTTGCCATAACAATAAATCTGTTACAAGTCTTTGCCATATTTAAAAATTCATTCAAAATCCATATATAGAATATTTTATATCAAACTCGTATTCTTATACTTTTGTGATGATTTTTGTAACCTTGATAACAAAGCCTGGAAATAGATTTTGAACAGAGTGTGGCACCAATTTTTAATAATTGAAAGGCACCAAATTGTACATAGAGTTTGTATTATCTGACATTGTCAGCATATTGATAGCTGTCAGAAATATGACAAAATTTGCTAGACATGCTATGCCAACAGATTGATAACAGAAACCAAAAGTCCTGCATAACTTAATGACAGATTGAGAGCAGAAGTTCTGATTCAGAACCTAGACTCTGTTTGATTTCTGCCATCAATTTGCTGGCATAGCCTGTCAACAGGCTTCGTCAACAAATCCATAGCCAAATGTGGACACAAATGATTATGGTTTTGTAGTCAAAATCTGATTGAGTTTCTCTGTATCTGTAAATTTGTTTCCAAATTGCTAACATTTTGCTATTAGGGAGATTAATGGGTTTTATGTAATACTATCCTGATATCTTACCATAATTTTACTTGATATTTTTATGATTGGTATTTTTAGATCACTTTATAAACAATTTTTTTTCTAAATATTATTTGAATTTACGTACTCATCTCTGAAAATCATTTGTAAAAACATTTTACAGAGAAATAACATAAAATAAATATGAAAAGTCATTTCTTAAACTCATATAATATATGTAGTATAATATTATATATAATTAGGAAAATTTTATATGCCATATTTATTAGTAAGAACTGATAATAAAGAACTAATAAGTATTTATGTTTATAAGTATATATGTTTTTTCGCGGATGTATTATGTATAAAATTATGGGCTTGTGCCCCTTCTTCATTTACATCTCCTCTTTTTTTACATTCTGTCTAATCTTAATGGCCATTATTTTTCCAAAAAAGTTACATTTAAAATCATTAATATTCTAGAATAATCCGTTTATATTCCAGAATAAGACATTTATTAATGGCACAAAAAAATGTCATAAAATACTCTATCCTATAAGATTATTGTACTAAATTAGTTCTTAATCTAAAAGCTGTTTCTTATGTATAAAAAAATATCAGCTTTCTAAAAAAAATATTTATTTTAATGCAAATGTCAAGACTCATAATGAAAAACACATTTTTTCGAAATTCATTATTTTCACTGCTTTTATAAAATTTAAATCAATCGAGACTTTTATTGAGTAGATAATTTTTTACATAAGAAGCTAAATGCTTTCATATTTCTTTTTTGTATTTACTATGTATTTACTATATATAAAAAATCCGATAAAATTGATGTTTTCAAAATATCAAGGAATTAAAATTAATATTAAACGGTTCACTTTAAAGAAAAAAAAAAAAAAAAAATGGATCGTTATATTTTCCTAAAACACTAAGCTTTCATGAAGTATAAACAATATCAGAAATTGTAAAGTGAGATGTTATGTCGATTTTCAAAAGAATCATCAACATGTGTGAGTGTGTATGCGCGCGTGTAATACAGGGCGTATGTAATATACAGGGCGTTCCAGAAATATGTGGCCAAACTTTAGTATCGTATTCTACTGTTTTAAGGATAGAAAAATGTCATAAACGTAGGTCCGGAAACTCTTCCTTTTTGAGATATAAACATTTTGTTTATCTTAAAAGTTAACATGAATAAATATCACACGAAGTAAATGTTGTGCTAGAGTAAGTGATACTGTCATCGAAGGTAGCTTATCATAATAAATTAGTTTTTATCTAAACGTTGCATAATTAAGATAGTATTATAATTTATCCATGATCCAAATATTGAGCAGATATATTCATTTCATATATGGATGCGCCAACGGAAACTTTAGAGAAACTTAATATCTGTATCGTGAAACATAAGGTGTAATCATTTTCAGCAATTTCTTTAAGTAAATTACAAACCTTTTAAATATTTTCTCGTAAAAAAGCGTTTATATTTTAAAAAGGAAAAGTTACCGAACCTACGTTTGTATGACTTTTTTCATCGTTAGGGACAGTAGAATATGATACCGAAGTTTAGTCACCTATTTTTGGGACATCCTGTATATATTATGCATTAATAATATATCTGAATAAAAAGAATAATAAAATCGGTAGCAATAATATGCTACCGATATGCTGGAAACTGAAACTAATCCATTTGTAATTATACTTGCAAAAATAATTTTTAAATACAATAGGAGATTAATTTATACGTCAAAGAACTATGAATGTTTGTTTAAACCATTTATTATACGCTTAGTGATTAAACAATGTTTCAGACGATGTAATTACATAGAGATTACTGCTTAAAGTTATTTGAAATTGTACGTCAAACGATCGATTCCTTTTCAAAGTCAGTCATTGTAAAACATGTTCTTTAGTATTAGGGAAAAGCCTATTGAACGGATTTTTGTACATCAGCGAGATCTCTTCATTCAACAATGAGTGATACGTTTGTTGAGTGCCATTCACAGTGCGAGAGATTATTTCCATCGAAAATGCACATGATACATAGCCACTAGGGACACCTATTGCTGGATAATGAATTAATGGAGGACAGAGGTAAATGAAACAAGTATTTAAACCCGCAGCACTGTCGGACACGCCGCGCTGCCTGTTTTCATTTTTAGCTCGAAGGTAGAAAAATTTCTTTGACATAAATTTCTCTTTCGTAGCTATTTGCGTATTCGCAGCTATTTATTATATTTAATAATTATTCGTCTAATTGTATAACCAATCATTCAAAAAAGGGCATTAAGTCATATATAAAATAATTATATTTTATAATAAGTTATAAAATAGTTATATTTCATGAAATTAAAAACGTCGGTCTATTTTTATCTAGTAACACGATAGAACCGATAGATGGAAATGATATACCGCGGATTTCGTTTCTCAGCAAAACGTCAAAAAAGAATCAATCGTCACAAGCGAACAGCAGCATGATCGTCACTTTTATTTCACGAGACAAGTCTAGTAGATCAAAGCGATCTAGTGCGAATTTTGTGTTCCTCGACAAAACGCAGAAAAAAGTAGCAATCATCAAAAACGGACAACAGAGCATGATCGTATCAACTCGCTGCTTCGACAGCGAATAAATCTAACGCGACATATTTTTCACAATATTTCACCGCTGAAATTGCAAAAAAAGCGGAAAGAACAAACGCCAGGCCAGAGAAAGGAAAAACAATGGAAGCGCGTTTCATGGAAATCACAGAAACTAGAGCACCGTGCGTAGAACTGATATGCAACTGGACAAGTCTCACTAGGAAGTCGTATTTTTCCCTCTTTTTTTTATGGACGTATTTATTAATATCAAATCTTTATATCACCTGTTTCTATTTCCAACGCGTTGCCCCAAGGTTAAATACGAACAGCGCGCTGCATGCATGACGATGCCCTGAAATCTGCTGGGAAATGTTCCTTGCAACTTGTAGCCGGAAATACGATCTCTCGCGAATGTTGGGTATAACTAATTTCGACGTTATAAACAAGGTCAGCAGCGACGGAGGATAATATCGTTAGGCTGTGCTGCATCACACCAGGATTATCGCGATTAATTATGTGCGTCGGTTACGTAGACCGAATATACAAGATTATTCTCTGCGAGAGTCGCTTACATTCGGCTGTGGCTTGAATTTGCTGAAGTCGAGTCCGACCAAGAGGGAATTGCATCGTTATTGAAGATCATACGCTTAATGTATACGCACTATGAATATTTCGGATAGATCGATTAATGATTATACTCCTAGTGATTAAAATAGAAACTTGTGTAATAAATTTTTTAACAATATCGGAAAATCATTTTTTATATCATTATGATTTGCATGTACACTTGTTAATTTTATAAATTTCTGCAGCTTTACGAGATCTATATTAGATCTGTCTTTTCTCATTTTTCTTTGGTATTATTTTATAGCTTAAAGATATTTAAATTGCAATTTGCAATAAAAAAAATGATGCTTGGAAAACGATTTCTGCTTGAAATGTATAAAAGTTATACTGATAATAATATCTAAATGAAACATACGGAGTCCGAAACTTATTACTATCCGTTACATTCTTGACAATAAACGTATCCCCCAAAGCCAAGAAAGTTAGTAAAGTCAGTTAATTAATTCTTTTTCTTCAACGTTAGTCAGCGTAAGTTCGTTCGCGTTGTGCTAACTTCCGGGTGGATGTTGTGCATTAAATCCGGTGATTCCAGTAGCCTGCAGTTTAACGTCAACTTTAGAACGAACTTTCGAAAACACGCAATATATACTTTGCAACTTTGTCGGCTCTTCTGGTTTGTTCGCGTGACCTTTCGTCTTTATAATTTCTCATCATTTGCATCAATGATGGCAATGTGATGAGGATGATAATCAAGATTATCAAGTTCTAAACTCCATAATTTGTCAGTGTCAGTGTCTCACGTGTAAGGTGAAAGGTTATCATTGCTTCCACTTTCGATTGAAGGTGCACGTATACAAAATTAGCGGTTTCTGGTTCGCATAAGATTGCCTTAGAAAATTATGCGAAGTAATAGCGTAGCGGTTTGAAAACGTTGTCAATCATAGCATCCGTAGACTAATTAAATAGTTATTGATTTTGGGAAATCACACGCACTCTTCCACAGCATTAGTAATATTAGCATTAGTAATATTATTATTAAAGGGATGTTGGAGTGACGAAATTATTGATGACATTACAATCGCATAGAAACCTTCGAATAGACTGAATAAAATCAAAAATTCTTTTACAGAATTGAAATAGTCACAAAATTAGGAAGTGGCCTTTATATTAATCGAAAAAAAAGATAACTCATATTTTTCAACTCATAGAGCTATCACTGATGTAAACGTTTCCTTACTTAATAGAAAAGTTCTATCATTCGTATGGATAAAATTAACATAACACTACTCGTCGAATTACGTGAACGAATAATATTGAGTTTATGAAACTAAGATTGAAGATTAAAAAAAATTTATATTAATTTGCAAATTGTGTGTGTGTGTGTGTGTGTGTGTATGTGTGTGTGTGTGTGTGTGTGTGTGTGCGCGCGCGCGCGCGCGCGCTTAGCGAAAACTCAGAATGCTAAATAATGCAACAATTTGTGTCTAATAGATACCGGATCTTGCAAATGACATTGTAATATGTTAGATAAGATGTATGCGTTTGAGTGAGACAGAATGATAATATATAAGAAATAAATTAAAGATCTCACAAAGAGAAGATGTCATTGTTATTGACATTTTAAATTTAGAATTAAAAAAATCTGTACTATCGATATCGGTCAAGTTCGGCCGTTACTTCATCATCCCCTTAAATAGATCGCTCGGTAGTACGTATGGATTCCGTTTGATCGAGAAATTACCTGTGTATTCAAACAAAAGAAAGTCTTATATTTTTTCGAGTATTGAACGAGATAGTAAAGCCCTAAACCCTAAACACAATGCGAGGCAACAGCGCTAGGGAAATAACACAGGCAATAATAATATGTATAGCGATAGAAAGAGATGAATCTAACGTACCGGAATATGTCAATGCAGATCGAAATACAGAATAGGCAATAGTGATAAAATTTCTGACGAATTGGAATTCTATATTTATTCCTATCGCTGTTTTTATCGCTGTCTCGTATTTTGTTTAGGGCTTAAAATGTATACTGAGCGCACTTAATTAAGTAGTCGAAGATAAAATAAGCAGAATAACATTGCGCTTCTTATTACCGTTAATTACGCATGCATAACGTTAAACCGATAACTATAACTTAAACCGATCGCATCATTTTAGACTTGTCAAACAAAAATATCGACTACGAATATATTCAGATGTTTAAAAGCTATTTATATTCATCTTGAATGAGTAGGCATTATCGAATATATCGAATAACGAATAAATTTTCAAAAACTAAATAAAATTATAATATCCAATTTTGTAGTAATAAACAAAAAATTACAAATAAAAAATTATCTTTAATATTTTTTGGAGGGAATGAAGGTTCCGTTTGCTTGCAGTCTCGATTACATACAAAACAATTTGTCAGTCACGTCTAATCCTTAGAAAGGCTTAATGTATAATTTGTGCATTCGAGAAATAGAAGTAAATGGAACTGGAGACTTGAGATTGCATGAAATATCAATCAAGATATATATTTACTTTGATTGTTCTGATTAATCAAATCAAGCAATATCAACAATATTGCGACTTTTATATGAGACATTTAATTAGTCGGTTTTATACGTATTGTATGGCTATGTAAGTTTTTGACTGGATAGGCCTTCAAAGAAGAAAGTTTTGAAAATTAAGAATGTTCATAAAAAGAGTGTATAAGAGAATATGAATAATTAAAAAATATCTAATCGATATTTTATTCATAATTTTTTATTTGATATTTTTACATCGAGGTGCAAAAAAATATTAATGTTCGATATTATCGAATAGCGATAAATATCCTTATTTTCGATTTGCTTTAAAAGATGCTTAAAAGACGAATTCGTCGAATTTATGATAATTCTTGCGTATATAAATCTATGTATACTTTCAGTCTATTTTAAATAATAACTCTTTTTATAATAAATATTTAAATTTATAGATAACAAGCAAATTGTATTAAAAAAATATTTTGATGTAATATGGTATTTTTTTATTTAATAAGTTGACTTCTTTGCAAACGAAAAACGCATTTTGCCTATTGATGCGAACGGTTTAGTATTCTTTAGTAGGGTTTCTTCTGTAAGCTTTTAATAATAAAAAAAACGTATGGCATAATAATTTCGCATCCTAGAGTATAATAAATGTCGCATGCGCGCGCGCACGCTCCATCTAGAGAATCCTTCTAGGAATATTTTTCTAGAGAGCAAGTTTAGTTTGTTTAGTCTCAACATTACTTTCACTCGTGTCTATTTACCACTTATCAAAGTGTTGCCCAGAGCTTTCGGAAGGAAGAATATTGCATCAGACTTTTATTAATCATCCTTAATTCACCAATAAAGTATTTTAGGCCGGCCATAAGAAGACGTTACTTTCGTTAATTTGCGAAACGATGGTCTGTTTTCTGTGACTGAACTAATGTACACTTTTATATTGGGTCGTCCGGAAAGTTCGTGCCGCAAAAGATTTAAATTTAATAAATGAAATTAAAAATTTAAATCTGCGTTTCAATTTTCCTTCAAAATCGGCATGAACTTTCCGGACGATTCAATATTTGAAACATAAAGTGAGATAGGTACTTATTTGATGTTTGTCAAAAACGAAAAGAAAGACTTTACTTACGCAGTTTAGTGCAGAAACAGAAAACAGATCACATATTTCTTCTGCAACATATTTACAACATCTTGGAACGAAGCTGTAATGGTATCATGCAATTAACGATGCCCCATCGAATACATCATCGTCGTTTCTTTATTTTAAAGGCCCAGCTGTACATCTATCATAACGCTACGATCATAAGCGATCGTGATCGTAAGAAAAAAAGCTACCGTAAACATTATCTGTTTACATAAAATCGTAACAAAGCTAAACAGAATGTTAGAGCCAAATAAGTACATTCTCATTGGCTATCATATCATCAGACAAGTTCGTAATCGTGTGAGTTGAAGTTGAGTCCACTCTTACGATAATTATTACGACGAGCGTTATGATATCGTAAGGAGCTTACGGTAGTCATTACGATAGATGTAGCCTTGATGCATCGTCGTGTGGCAATCAATGCTTATGCATCGCGATTTGATGCATCGCGGACAGCTTTGATCCAGACTATCGGTCTTGCTTTGCTGTGCGTACAAATACAATAGAATGGACGCATGATGGAATATCTGTTACATGTATAATTTTTTTATCGATTTAAACACTAAATTACATACGTATCACGTTGCTCCACAAAATACGAGTAAATAAATCTCGCATATTCACATATCACATTCACGGGCTCATAGAAGTTCCGATTCATCAAAATGATACGTCGAATTCTTCATATTACTCGGTTTGACAAATATGTCTTCCATCTATTTCCATTGCAAGCATGCGAGTTATAGACGATTGTGAATACAATCTTAGTGTGAGTTAATCTTGCACTCATAATATCCTCCGCTTTTACATCGCAACCTAATATATGTCTCGTTCCCACATGTGACACGGAATGTAAGCGATCGGTCGACAGAAGAATGGATGATATAATAATATGTGACTCGTATGAAAGTTATGCTGACACTTTATTTCAAGCTAGCATTCAACTTCTTTCGTCCGACGAATAATCGTTCAAATACATACACAAACAAGATGTGCTACCATTATACTTTTACTATATTGGTCTCTGTTGGATACACTGTTTCCTGATTAAAAATTTTCGGTACACGGACCATCGATCATACGATGAAAGATCACTACTATCTCACAATGATGGTTATAATTATTCTGTTTTGTATTAGCATATTACATTGTTGCATATTCCTTCTTGAACTCTATGATTAGATGTACATATATATAATGGATTAAATAGATATTTGCCTCGCGACACAAATAATCACAGCTGATCTTTCAGTACTACTTTGTCCGGCAGCGTAGAGCGGAAAGTTGATCGTCGAATAAATAGTATCAATCACAGCCAATCTTGCAGCTTCAAATGTTCTGGTAACCATTCCGATAACAACGATGAATCTTTAATTGGAATCACAATCATGTTGCCATTCTAACTTCGGCGATTGTAACTAGAGCACATCTCCGCATGAATATGGATATCATGCGACAACACAATTTCGCTAACACACTCCGGGTTTTCGCGAGTCTTGCACTTATGCACGTCATAAATTCCAGTTTGTCTGCAGAGCTAGCTTGAGCGTGACGAACATGGTGAGTAACGCGGTGCAGGCCATCATTGACGGCGATGACGCCATGCTATGCTGCATGGCAGCCGGATTGTCACCCTTGAAAACATGCACCAAGACGCGCGCCGGTTGGGCATTACTAGCCTCGCAAGTATAGTTGCCCGAATGACGATCCGACGCTTTTGGTACCTCCAACCAGCTTTCCCGACCAACGAGATCAGTGCTAACGTTGACACCTTGATCAACGTCGTAATTAATCATACGGAAGTTGTGATACCAGAAAAGATATGACGGTATTTCCGTGGACTTCTTTACCAGGCAATGAAGTTGCAATGTGCTACCAGGCCTCACAAATTTCTCCACCGGGCCGACTATCTCCGCTCTTGCTTCTGCAAATGGCCAAATATAACACATGAGACGTGAACCGTTCATAAACTCGGCTAGACATTGGGGCATTGTTTATTATCATGGGTATGTGAAAGCCTGTCCTGAGGCGAGACAAGGAAATAGCTCATGTAAAAGCGATAGAATCTTAAACATTCTGCCAGGGTCTCTCAAACACTGGGATCAGAAAATTAATATAGCGGGCAATTATTTCTAAAAAAAAAAATCACTTTATATTTATCACGTTTAAAAATATATTTAATATCTCGTTTAAAATATTGTTATTATATGGAATACAGTAAACAATATACTATTTTTTCCTAATGAATGACTGTTGATTTATAAAAAGTAATAACTTGAAATCCTATTATGAAATCTATTTATATTATTTCAATAAAATATAATTTCAAGAAACATGGTAGTGTTTCGCGCCAAGTGTAATTAGCGCAAGATCGCCCATGTTTTTACGCGAGCCGGCGAATTGCGAAAATCCGAGATTATCGGATCTCTCAATAATCGTCTTCTGAGTAGTCTCAATCGACAACTTCGATTTAAATTATATAATAAAAATGTTTTTATTTTGTACGAATGGAGATATCGTGATGTGAAATCCGAAATGTCAAAATTTCATATTAAAATACGTCATCATCATCATCATCATCATCATCATCATCATCATCATCATCATCATCATCATCATCGCCCTCGGAAATATTGTTTGTTTCACATTTTAAATGACAGACACTCGTCTGTGTTGCGGCACTACTTACCTGTAGTTTCACTTGCACCATATCGATATATCGATAGAGAGCTAAATCGCTGTCATTCGTGGCATCGCTTCGTGAAAATATATCGTTATCGTAAAGACCGCAGTACAGTTTTTTAACGTATAACGCATAATGCATAGTGCATGAGAAAATAAACTAAAGTTTCTCTTTTCCGTGAAATAAAAGGAAAGAAAGATTTTTGATTGGTTGATTCGCTTATATACTGTGCACTATGTGTTATGCAAAAGTCTGTATCTGCGGCCTTAATGAGATATGTAAATTCTGAAATATTCTAAGTGTCATACAAAAAAATGTAAAAAAATTATCTCCTATTCCGTATAATTATCTTCATTTTTTTCTTCAAGAGCTCACACACATAAACGCGTACACTTGATATCTTTTTTATTTTTTTGAAAAAGGGTAATTTTTTAACAAATCTTAAATATATCCATTTTAATGAACTATGCTGAAACAAAAAATATAAACGAATAAGAACTTTCATCCATTCTTTTATCGAATTTTTATCAGCTATTATTACAATTAATTACATCATGTTTGTTTTATAATAATTTTTTAATACAGCTGTCCACAAATATCCTTATCGCAATTTGATAATTATTATGACTAACAATGAATAGTCATAATTGTTAATAGCTATAATAAAATATTTTTTTAATCCAATGATATTTGATCTATGAGATTTGTATAATATGCAATTGATGCAATTGCTATAGTGAGATAATTTATCGGAAACGATATGATAGGATGTTTTATCCAATAATATCAGAATTATAATTAATACATACGTGTACATATATATACGTTGTAATAAACAGTATTTGTATGAAAGTAGTTCGACTGCATAATTAACCTTTCATATATAGAGCAGCAGATTCACACGTTGCTGCTTCTATTAACTGAACATCAGTTGCATATATGCTTGGATATTATCGGATATCACTCATAAGGATATCAATTTTGATACTCATTTCTTTATGGGAACAAAAATATTTCTTTATTTTAATAGTGAATATTGAATATACATGATAAAGAAACCTATATCTGTTACTTATTATCGAAAATATTGAAAGAAATTAAAAATTTCACAAATCTTTCCGTTAGATAGCGTGAGTCAACGAAATGCATGTATTACAGTGATTAATTATCCGATAAGCAATTCTCTCTCGAGGTAATTAATTTCTCAATTTTCAATCAATTTACCCCATTGAGCAAATTGTCTATTAATTAAGTATTCAATTAGACGATGTTCTCTGGATCTGTATGCTCCACAGAGCACTTTTTTCTATAGAATAGTTGTCACTGTATAATCAATATTGCTATTCATAGAAATTACTTTATCATTCAGTGTAATATTTTCTGAAACACTTTACTTTAAGGAGATTATTAATATAATATAAACAATCGATATTATCCGATATTCATTGGCACTAGTTATAAAATTTAATACCTTTCTATTATCGTTTAAAAGTTTTTTTATTTTAATTGAATTGAATAAAACTATTTAAATGAAAAGAATAACATATTAATGGAGATTGAAAATTGTATGTACAGGTATATCGATAATATTGTCACAGATTATCATCATGTATTGCTAATCAATCGAGAATGGAATCAATCATGCGAAAGGATAATCTTTTTTTTAATATCTTTTCGTTACCAATTGTTGTGCTTGCATGGAATTTCAACGGGTTTCATCGTAAATTGAAACCGTTCATTCTTTCCTGTGAACTGCCTATATTGATTTGTAAGTCGATAACACTGAATAGCGTATGACACAGAGCTCTCAAACTATTTAAACCAAACGGAAATATTGCATTGATAAATTCACGATTTGAATGTAACGTTTCAAAATGATTACAAACATGTGATATGAGCTTGATACTTTGACAGCTGTATATTTTGGAAAATATTTACGTTTGCCGTTAGTTATCTATTTTTGTAGTTATCTATTTTTGCGTTCGACACTTCTAACACTTCGTATTAGATATCGAATTCATTTCAAGCTATTAATTTTTGAAAATACTAGTTCTGCTTCCATTTTTATAAATAAATTATTGACATATCACATAGAAAATGGCACATAACTCTTCTTATCAGTAATGTGATCTGTCTATTATTCTTATGTACAGCAATAAATAAAAAAAGAATGGAATTTTTTAAATTCACGTGTATCACAAACGGTGAGTCCTCCTCTAATGTTGCATTCTGTAGTACAAGAATAATATTTTATAAATCTTTCGCTTTCAGATGTAAATCTTTTCAACCACCATATTAACATACAAACTGTTATTTCATACCACTCGCATTAGTTATTACAATTCCTATTCCCCGTAACTTTGAATAATAATAACAATGAATAATAATATCATAATATAATAATATCATAATATTATCGAAATTTTAAACAAAACTGAATTTTAGTGAAATAGAAGAATTTTGAAGAAATTTTTGATCTTGTCTTTAAGAAATACTGTTGAGACGACTCACATTTTGCGGTATCTCGTATGAGGGACTTCGAGAATTTTAAGTCCGCTCACGCTCGGATGCGTTTCATCCTTTCATTCGACCTGACACGCCGCGCGCTGAGCGTGTGAGGATCAGATGTGTGAGGGGTACTCGCTGCCAACACCCGCACCAGCCAGTCCAGATACGCTTTTACTACTGTCACGACCGCAAATGATAGTCGAGATGTGATTCGAAACGTTTGCGCACGGTCTGAGGGTTCCCCAGAGTGAATGGGCATCGATTCCTGGGGGCTATTGCAATTTCGAATCACTAGAGCGTATGTCCTTGTCCGACGCTTGTCTGATTTTTTGACAGCCTTTACTCGGTATTTACGCAAGCTACCCCTAGACTTTGTCCTGATAAAGGTTCCCCATGTCGTTCCTGAAAAGTGCGACATGGATCTGCTGCGGGTGAATTTTTCTCTCTTATTGTTCAGTTCTCTTACTTCTGACCATAGTAGCAAAAGATTGATTTTCATGAATTTCAACTATACCCAAAATATGTTAATGTATACTCACTTTTTGCCACTTTTTGATCACTCAACTTGTAAAATTTACTTTGAAAAATTAAAAACTGAAATTTGAAATTATTTCCTAATTTACAAAACAAAATTTATAAAATAAAGCTATACACAAATACAATTTATTTAATATCACAAGTTAAGTTGATTAGCTAATTTAATAATTTTATGCTTTTTCGTATCTTATAATAATGTTGACTGACATATTAGAATCTGTAAATAATTAATTCTTATTACGAAAAATATTATCTCGATCAGGAATCGAACTGGAAGAAGTCAATTTCTAGCATTTCGTGCGAATGTTCTAAGCCTTTGGACTACCGAAGCCTTATTAATATATATATTCTTCGTAATAATTGACAACTAAAAATAAATTAATTTAAAAATTCGTTTCTTCAGTGTTATCGTTTTTTTACTAAAATAATAAATAATTTATTTTTATAAATAATGAAATATTGTATTAAATATTTTACTAAAAGTTATTTGAAAATTATAAAAAAGCAATACATACAAATATGCGATAATACAATTATACTCTATATTTTTTAACATTTTCCAATTGAATTTTTTGTACTTCAATAAAATCTTCAGTCGAAATTAATTTCGCTTTTTGCGAAAATAAAATTCTCTTCATTCAATGACAAAAAACCTTATTTAATAATAAAAAAATTAATCGATTGCATGTCTATAGGTTTGCATTCATTAAATTAAAAAAAAATATTTTTTTATTCAAAAAAACTTTTGTGTCTGATTTGTATTGATATATATACTTATCTTTTTATGTTTACGTAAAATGATACTTGTATACAATACGTATCGTTTTTCAAAAGAAAAATTAATATGGAAAAGGACAAATTTTTTTAATAAAATTGATATTAATAATTTTAAATTTATATTCGCGTATTTATCTTACAAGAACATAAACAGGTTTAATTGTGAGTTCTCTCGGATAAAATTAATTTGCGTTTTACGTTAATTAAAAATTCATAATAGTTGTGTCATAAAAGTATATGAATTCGTCTATTATTTCTGTATTCGGTCTCAAATATGACTATATCATCGTTTTTCACATGATATATAACAAAGTCCCAACGCAGATCATTAATGCATGCAGCACAATGGCGTTGCTATTCCACCGCGCCACGCATAAAAGCATAAAACCGACATAAATATCGCTGGATGTGGCACAGACTATATCACATGCGAAACATTATCGGCCCGTTGAGAGTTAATAATTCAAAATCTTCTGTGAAAAGCGTTACGTTGTTCAATAAGAAGGACACGTCGCTTCGCAGTGCGGTGATGGTATTTCGAGGGTATCATTCATAACTTGGACGCGTTACACACTGTCCGTAATTAAATGGGAAACTGAGATCCCGTATAAATTGTAAATTAGAGATGTTACGTATTGGGAATTGAGCAGCTTATAAAGTGCCACGGAACATAATGTCACGCAGGTATTGTGAGTTTAAAGATGATGCTATTACTAAATGATTAAAGTCTGAGGGGGCTTCGTCGAGAGAAAAGAGTTGAGATAATCTTGTTAAGAACGAAATACAGGACATTTAAAATTTGGAATTTAATTTGGCTCTAAAAAAAAGAACGAATGAATATTTTTCAAAGCTTTATGGTTTTATTGAAAAGGCTTCATACCGAGGTCTTTATTCAAAATTCTTCTCAAAGAAGTGCGTGAAATGTTCAAGTTTTGAGAACGATGGCGAGTTGATGTTGATGATTGTTCAAGCACACTCTGAGCAACAGCAGCAATGTTTTCGGTTGATCTTACTGGATGAGCATGAATGAGTTTATCTAATAAGGATCCAGTTTGCCGAATTCGCTTCACAAATTGATCCACAAACTGCGTTGAAGGCATTTCTTTTCTACCAAATTTTCCACGTAAATTTCTTACAGTTTAGGTTGAAGACTCACCACTTTGGAAGTAAGTTTTCAATATTTTATTCAAGCGTATAGCGACCCATTTCGTAAATATCAAACAAAAAACTAAATTTCTGATATGTCATAAATGTTATTATGCCTTTCAAACTCAAAATAACCGGTAGTTGAAATTCCAAACGCTAGATGACCCACCCTGTATATCCAGAATTATAATAAATGGGCAAAAACCAACGCAAGCACGCATCTCGTTTCTCACGCCGATTGTATTTTGATGAGAATTTATTAAGAATTTAAAACTATCTTCATTTCAAAGACAATATCACGATTATATTGATTCTAAAGTTATACTATATTCTTTCCGACTCGCCGCCTTCATCAAATTCAACTTTTCTTCTGAGTTCTCATTCTTAGTACCTCAATTGGATTTTTTTCATTCACTTGCCCGCCAATATATTTCGGCAAACTTACTTCAATTTTCTTGATAAAATTGTGCGTTCTTAAAAATTAAGATTCAAAATTATTATATGCATACTTCAGAAGCATAATACTTTTAGCAATTATAAGAATGATAAAATGTACTGCTATTACAAAATTCTTTTAATTTGCAAAACAATTTATATTAATAGCTCATCCGACATGCTTAATTAAAATAATAATCAATTTAACAAAAAAAAGAAAGCAATTAAATATAAATAAAAATATTAATTCTCAAAACTTAATAGAATATATTGAAGATATAATAAATTAAATTGATTTTCGGTTTTATGTTTATAACTATGTATTAATGCTACATTTAACTAGGTAATGGAAATTTAAATTCAATCAACATTGCTTTGTATCACCTAATAGGTGTTAATATTCGAAACATTACAAATTTGAAATATTTATTTTATAAGTAAATTTATATTTAAGTTACTTTAGGCGGTTTAAACTGTTAATCGCAATATTTGCTTATATTAAAAGGTCTGTATTTAAAACTAGAGGCTAAAAATTATAACAGATTATATGATGAAATATAACATAGAATTTTTAGAATTAGACTTAGATATTTAATTTTACAATATTATTCAATATACAATATTATTCAATGAAAATTTATATACATATGTGCGACATAATAGATATATATATATATATATATATATATATATATATATATATATATATA
>Ga0157363_1001626_pt1 | contig 18958 bp, 18 predicted proteins | sample AttsexASBM1_FD_111477 | JGI IMG/M metagenome (GOLD analysis project Ga0157363, IMG submission 111477) | Fungus gardens microbial communities from leaf cutter ant in Ribeirão Preto, State of São Paulo, Brazil - Atta sexdens ASBM1 | ecosystem: Host-associated > Fungi > Mycelium > Unclassified ... | reverse complement strand
ATCATGTAAAGTTAGTGTCTGAGCCTAGCTTCAAGCTGGGCAGATATTTGATCAGATTAATCTACAAAGAGACACTAACTGTATACAGGATTTGGAATAGGAGTAAACTCTACTGTGGAAGACTGAGTACTTGTAGAGTTTGAAGTGGAATAATACCACCATATAAAATAAATTATTTATAGAGTTGAACTTTGGTATATAGCAACTTTACAATGTAACTATCTAACTTATATACTTGTTATAAACTTACACTTAAGAGTTAGAGTGAAAGTATATACTCATGTATTGAGTATATATACTAATCTACTCTAAAGTACTATCAAGACTATCAAGAGGGTGTCAAGTAGGTGATATCAGGATAGACAGAAATTTGCTTTGAGTAGATATCTGCAATCAGTTGCAATAAGAAGTGTTGTGGCAACCACTAGTCACAAAGACCAATAGAGTCACAAGCAATAAATTTCTAAGATAGGTATCATTGTGGGAATCACAAGAGAACTTAACAAGGAGTCTTTGCTGAATTGCTATTCTATTTATATAAGTTACAGATGGTCTGTGCTAACACTAATTTAACCTTGCCCTAAAGTCCATATATTGTCTATGCCTCATCCTTATGTCTTCCATAAGAATACCATGCTGTATACATATACCCTAACATCATTCTTCTAGCCTCATCTAGCCTGCTCTAGCCAAGTCTAGACTTATGACCTCACATCATGTCATATGACTGCAGTTACATACCTCTTCATTGTCAAAAAATAAAAATAAAAGGAAAATCAAAAGAAAAAAATATTAAATCAAGGAAAATAGATAAGAAAAAGAAAAATGTTAGTGTTCAAGCACACCATAACAAGAAGAGGTTAGATCAAGTATGAAAACTTATCTGAAAAACAGATGTAGAAATCTATAAGATTGAGTAAGTACTTGGAATATGGATCAAGCTTGGAAGCTTATCTATGGATAGGCAACACAACCTTAGATGACAACCTTAGCCTCAACTTATATTGTGCCTATTACTTGTTATGTGATCATAATTTTAGATGGTCAGGAAAAAGTGAGAAGTGAGTTCTTAGTCAGAGAAGTATTGGGGAATTCTTAGTTGATCTTAGTTGGAGGAGTAAAAGAATGAGTTGGTTCTTAGTTGATTTCTAGACTGAAGACTATATCATATCTACTTGGTCTTATATACTAAGTCTGTAGTGAGAATTATGACTAAGGAATAGTAGTATAGAAAATAATTAAAATACAAGAGACTGATCTGTATGTAAACAATCACAGATGCAGAAGTATACCTAGGTATATTAAAGTTTTATTCAGAAGTCAGAAAGTGAAAGTCTTAGATATTTCAGAAGTCAGTCTATAATAAGTACTGACTAAGTCCTTTTAAAGGATTTTACAATGTTCTACTAGGCCACATGACTGTGTAATAGTGACATATGTGACATATGTGATATCATATTATGTTCTTAAACCAAGTCTATATAAAGAACCAAAAAAGAGAAAATAACTAAGTCTACTTTGCCAAATTCTAACAATATTAATATACTCTGTCTAAGATAGTATCTAGGGAATGAAGACTGTAAGCAATTATCCTGGGTCTAAATAGTCCTTAGATATTGGAATAGAATTCCATAGAGTTACTAGAAAGTCTAGCAAGAATTTTTAAGAAGTAATCAACATAGAATGGACAGAATTGATTTGTACTGGGTGGGGTTTGGGAGCACAGATGAGAGAAAAGATATCATCTGTGAGATTGACCAGATGACACTATTTCTATCTGAGTTTCAATTGTTTTAGACAATTATTATAGTATCTAAGACTAATAGTTACACTATACTACCTTAGTCTGATAATTAACTAACATGTTAGAATATGAACTATATCTGAAAGAGAAAACAATCCATAGGAAAATTCTGGAAGAGGTCAGATAAAGTGTGGAAACTTCATCCATAATATCCATGATATGTGAATGTATATTTGAGATGATCTTAGCTTTAGCTTGTACACTGTACCTCTATATGCCACAGTAGTTATAATTTGAGAAAAAATACCAAAGGAGAGTGAGACATAAGAAAAGTCAAAAATTTGAGTGTGAAACTATTGATATCTAAAAGAGTACCAACTTTAGTCAATTTTTAGGCTAAGAAGTTACAGTATAACTAGCTGACTTAAATACTATACACAATAACTTAGACAACATCTAAGAATTGGAAGAGTTAGGTAATCATTCTAGTTACACTAAAATTCTTGGATATAGTCTGAAGTTTCATGTAAATTATTAAAATGTCATATAATTAGTTATAGAGTAATTGGCTATAGAATGGAGCTAGGTTAATTTGTACTAAAAGAGAATATATAGATTGAAAGAAAACTTTTACAATAGAGTAGAACTCAAATAAGCATTATCTGTCAGGGCAATTAGTGTGGTTCATGGAGTTTAGTAGACTTTTCTGATCTCTAGGAAGTCCTAAGTATATTACCTAACAAAGTACAAGTGGCACCTACCTCCAGAAAGTTCTAAGAGAACAGAATAAAAACTTCCAGAGATAAAAACTATTCTTAAGTATATTCTGATCTGGCAGAACAATGCTGACATAACCAAAGAATGATAATGTCTAAATAGTTAGGAATTCTAATAGAAGCATCTAGAAGATTAGCTGAGAAAGAAATAATGCTTATAGTAGTGATACTCAGGGCAGAACAGTATCAAGACATTGGACAATGCTAAGTAAGGTTTAATGGTAGGAAACAGTAGTGTTAGCTTAAGGAACTCTGCAGGATTTGGTAGGATTCTAGAAGTGCTAACTATAGAGAATAGGAACTTTACAAAGTTCAGTGTGAGTATAAGCAATGTTTGATTTTGTATAAAAGCAGGTCTTCTTATATTATCTATGGTGGAAATTGTGAGAAGACCTGACTTTTTACTATATATAACTAAGCAAGACTCCTCAACCTCAAACTCTGTGGGCTTTGCAATGGAATTCTCTATCTAGTACTACTAAACCCTACTATAGAACCTATAGACTTTATTACCCTCATTACCAAATTCTGTATTCATATACCATCTTCTTGAAAAACCCTTTATATCAGACTCAAAGATGGTGGACTTGATTTTCTTATATATGACTTATAGTATTTAGAGTAGTCTAGATGTAGGCATATACAGACTACACTTTAGAGATATAAAGTAAACACATATATACTAGGAACTTTATCGAGTTCTGAGTTCTCTTGTGTTAAAACCTTAATACAAGGTTTTTATCTTGTATTCTAACACTTGAACTAAGCTATAATATCTTAGATCATTGCTCATTATTTCTTCATTGCTATCAAATGCACTCTATCTTTTTAGGTAATATTCTAGATACTTTCACCCAGGTTTCTAACCATCTACATACTATTATTCCTATATTAGCTCAGCATTGTTCTACTAGATTGCAATGAACCATAGGATAGTAGCCACCTTTGGAAAACCTTATCCTGTTCTCTTAGGTTTTCCTGAAGGTGGGTTGTATTTGATGTATCAGACTCTATAATACAAGTTTAGGTTTTTCTAAAGATAAACTCTGCATATCCCCATGGACTTTGTTCAGTTACCCTAATAGAAATCAGATAGTTTGGATTGGCATATGACATAACAACATCTATCTATCTCTAATGTTAACAATGATATACTTCCTTCTGCTATCTAGTCTAACAACTTTGGCCCTTCTGCAATCAAGTAACATGTAGTAGCACAACATTTAAGTTCAAGCTAAGGTCATTCAAGTCTATGTTCTGCACTTCATAAATAAGTTCTAATTCTGTTCCTCTTTGTGCTGTTTTCTGCAGACTTTTACAAAAAGTGTGAACTGCACTTAATACAAAGACAGAAAGATATCTAGAATTGATGTAAAGCTCATCTGGCATAAAGGACAGATAGCTTTGGAACAGTCTATAACAATTGAAAAATAAAATAATATACTTTAGAACTAACTCAGAAAAAACAAGATTCAAACAGTATAATTTCTCGAGCTTCGAAACTTTTTGAATTAATATGAACAAAGTATTTAGGAAGCCTACTAAGTCCAGTGCACAAGATAACAATTAGAGAAACATAATGAATAATACAACGTGAGACAAGCCATAACACAACACTAGCGTATTTTCCGAGTTAATTATTTTATTTTTCATGATACTCATCTAACTCCTATCTTTTCCGGGCCAATCGTTTTTGATGGCAGTTTGATACCATCATCACCATCAAGAGATAGGATGGATCAGACTCCCCATTATATCAAAATGAAAATAGAAAAAAAGTTCTACGGCTAGATCCACAATTGACCTTTTATCTTGAAAGAAGCATTAAAAAAAACCATCGACCAATAATCTGCTGACGCTTCCCGACTCTCAAACCGGCGATCGCTTAACGCCGAGGGCAAGTCATGGAGAATTGATATTGATTTCCAAGTTCGTTATGATGATGATGACTGACTTATTCGTAACTAAAACTAAAAAAATCTCGGCATGTTCAGGCACCCCTCACCCCCAACGCGCGCGCACCAACAACCAAACGCTTGTCGTCGAAAAGTCCCTTTTTCCTCACATTGAAAAACACACGCATGCCTACATCCTACGTTCAGTTCTTCTAAAAAAAGAAATACCAAATCGGGTCCCCAACAACCCGGGTCCCTCAACACTGAATAACGTAAAACGACAAAGGCCCCGAGTTGTCTTGAAGATGAGGATGAAAATGAACAAACCTCGTTCCCGGAAAACTCCGCAGGAATGATGATCTCCTCAACTTGTCTGAACCCAGTTCTCCATATGAAACCAGTAGCAAACCCCCTGCGGCACTAGGGTTTTTAATGGGGATGAATCCATTGTCCCCTAACCATTTAGGGCCTACTACTCATAATCACACCCCTTTGTTCAATCTGTTCACTTACATCTCCCCCCTCCCTCCCCCTTGACACACAAAGAACAAAGAACATGAACTAAAGTACACATAATCGGCGGTGCTTCCATCAAAGGGATCGATCTCATAACTATCCAATGACGTGACACATCGATCGATTGATAACAATATCCGACTGGCCACTCATAGCTTAAGCTTGCCAAAAAAAGAAATTCGGCTCAACTTCTTTACATTGTTTCATTTATCAACTTTTTGTTCTGGATCTCGGAACTGAATCTGATCGAAGTTCTTTTTTGGGGTACTTCGAACATATGACATGTGTATCTCTCCGTCGATTTTTCCGAGTTCCCATCGGGATCCCTATGTGTACATCATAATTTAGCCGTCGGATTCAGGGGTGAACCTTTAAGGTGTGGCACAATTCGAAACCACGTGAAAATTATATAATCTACCGTTATCTACTATAGAACGTGCTTGATAAATAAATGCAACGTTCAATTTACAAATTGAAAAACGACAATTCAAATTTAAAAAACCATTCCATCATCTATGTCTGGACCCATTATACAGCGTGTCATCCACCCAATTCGTCCTCACCGGTTGCTGAGGTGGTGAACCCCATTGTAACTGTTGTCGAGGCAGCGGACTATAATTTGAAAATCCTTGGTGATACTGAGATGATCCAGGCGGAGCACTCGTAACAAATGTCGTCGTCGTCGTCATCGTTGGCCGCCTACGTCCAAAGCAGCAGCGTCTCACAGCTACAGTAAAGAAGAAGAAAAAAGTTAGTAACAAGATAATTAGATGATCAGTGGACCATACTCACCTCTCATGATTGCCCACAAAAGGAGCAAAACCACAACCCCCACAACGACAGTGACCGGAATCGCAATCTGAAGATTTTGAGTGTACCAAGCCTATTCAAAGATCATGTCATCTTTTTTGTCCTCCCAAAGAATGATATCATACCCTTGCAGTATCCAAAGCTCCTGCAGACTGACATCTCCCACCAACACAGCTACCACCAAACCCTAGCCATCCGCAATAACTAAGTGACAACTCAATAACACTACTCAAGACTTACCACATGGAGATCCGTCAATAAGAACTGCTGACAGTATACGACATTGGTTTGGCACGCTAGGATCCTGACAAGAAACTTGACAACTATTATCTGATCGGTTCGGACAAGCTTGTGTCAACCCCATAGAACCACCAATGGTCTGACATTGACCTGGACAAGCTCGTGGCGTCAAATTATTATCGAACAAACGTGATATTTAAACTGACGTGATACAGATGTGCAGATGCCGCTTGCACATGCAAGTCCATCATTTCCGCAACTTTGACCTAAATCAAGTAAATACAAAAGCACATATGAGGAAATTGCCCACGAACCATTAGGTGCAGTTTGATCTGCAGGGCAAGCTGACGAATTACCCGTACACGTCTCCGCTTGATCACAAGCAGCATCTTTAGATGGTCGACACACCTGTGTACTCGGTGCAAACGTGCACTGCTCCGTACAAAACTGGCTGCTCAACGGATCACAGATAGCCCCATTGATGAATCTACAAGTGGTAGAATCGCAGCAGGTACTATTCGTTCCTGTACCCGGATCGCAATCTTCCCCTTGCTCCACAATTCCATTTCCGCACATTTGAAGCCCGACAAGTTGGACATCAGTATTCGCATCAATGAGACAGGAGGTGTCAGTTTGAGTGCCTTCGATTCCCCGCATTGAAGTACCTGATAGGAGAAGTGCCAAGTCAGTGGAGCATGATTGAATGTCAAGTGAACGAATACTTACATATGTTACCAATGCTGCAAGGCGAAAAATTTTGTTCTCCTGTTTGAGCAACAGGAGACATGAGAAATTGCCCCCCTGCATCGCAGGAAGTTGCGCTCATCGGGCAGCATGGAGGGTTATTCTGGCAACCGTCAGAGGTACACTGCGTGTTTTCAATTAATAAAACACAAGAAATACGACCGATGACTACTAACATCATGCTGAAAGGGTTGGTGGGGGGAACGATGTCAGCCGTTCTGAGACTTGGTGCACGAAAAAAACCCCCTCACAATGGCACCAAAGTTGTGGCCAGTTTCATGAGCTATTACTTGCCACTCTGTTCGTCCAGATGTAGAAACAGCAGTTCCTGAAACAGTTTCTCCTTGCTGATTAGTGGAAGCTCTCTGATTACACCTAAAGAAGAGCTAATGTGAGAAATGAAAAAATCAATCTAAACTACTCACAATGTTCCAAGCCAAGCGATACCGACTTCGGTGCCAGTTGGACAACCACTCATCAAATGCCACAAGGCTGTACTATCATTCCCTTGCTGACCTCTCCATTGTGAAAAGAGCGAGAGACGTTCTTCCAATGTGACATTTCCGCAGCCAACATTCCAAGGAACGGTGGGATCAGGGGTTGCAGGACAGCTATATATATATAAAGAAAGAATTCAGTTCCAATCTTTACTCGGTCCATCGAATGCCTCACCCACGATCCTGAACTGCAAGATGCAGAATTCCCAAACTGATATTGAAAGTGTTCTGTCAAGATTTTAGATACGATCAAGTTAATGAGAGAGATCAGAACGAACCTTATATAACGTACTTGCTGTATTGAAGCTGTTGAGTAACTGGCGAGTTGCATTCTGTTGGGAACCAAGTAGTGTGACGTATTCACAATCAGCAGCGACCCCCATCAAAGCCTAGTTCAGAATGATCAACACAACGCTCTTCTGAAAGCAAAATAATCAAGATTCAAACGAACAATTCTTTGAGACGTTGGGCATCCCGCAGTCTGGCCAATGAAGTCACGAAAGCTTTGAATGATGCATGAGAAACGAGAAAGAAGAGTCTTGATTGACATACTTGTTTGTCATGCCGTTCGAAGGAAGGTCATCTCGAGGCATCAATGATCCATTGCCGAGAAAGCCCAGGGGATTATCATACCACCTGGACATGGGTGGGGGAGGTTTAATTAGCAGAGGGTTCTGCAAGGGATCCGTATTGTAGGTCAAACGATCATGTCCACAGCCGGTGCTAACCGTACTTGGTGCTTTCGAAACACCGGTCCTCGTGAAATCCTCTTCCTCGGGCGACATCATATCAGACTCGCGATAAATGACCAAGTTTGAGTCTAGTCCCACATCGACCACCTCTATGTGATCCGTATCAAGCTCATGCTTCGTCCGCAAATAGTTGTGCATGGTCATGACGTGATACATATCGCCATGGACAGAAAATGCACCCTCATACTCGGGAGCAACACCTGCATCGGCATCACCCTGATCATGGACCATAAGACGTGCCCAGCCTAAATGAGAGGGATGCGGTCCATCAGGTATGATACGCGCAGCATCTTCTCGCATTCTCGTAAAGGAATGATCTGCAGCCACAACGTGGCCGTAGTATACTCTCACGTCCTCACGGAAGAGGGGCTCGGAGCGAGTGATGAAGGAATGACCATCAGGACCGGTAGCGTAGTAGTTGATTCTAGCCTTTGGATGGATGAGATGGTCATTGGGTTGTAGATGAAGAAAGAAGGTTTCGTCGAAAGCTGAGATAATGAGTCGAAATGAGTCATCGTAGCGAAGGGTGTTGGTATGAGGAGAGGGCAGACGTCTGCGGTGAGCGGATGATTCGAGAGGAACAGGAGCCCGTGGTATAATTTCTAGAGAAAGCGTTGACGGATTGGCCACTCTCTTGAGCGGTCTAGATACTGGGGCATGAGCTATGGTATCTGTATGGTCAGCAGGGAATTGAGAGAGAGAGAAAGAGAGAGATGGACGCACCGTAGCAAGTGGTAGACCAGAGAGTCAGTAGAACGACCAGCGTATAGAGAGGGTGGAAAGAAAGCATGAAAGCAGAGAACCGCCTGAGGAGCGAAAACATGGGAATATATAAGTAGGGGCGGATTGCTTGGCGTCAAGAAGCTGTGCGGGAGGTATGTCTGCTTACCTGCGGCCAAGACAAAGACAAAGAGTAATGATAAGGATAGGATTATGTGGGCTCGGCGTTTGTTTGTTTGTTTGGGGTGAGACTGGACTGGCGCTGTCGACGCCCGCTGATGGTGACCAGAGCTGAATTACATCAGCCATAGCCTCTTCAATTCCGTTGTTGGTCAGCATCCACTCCGAGTCCGCCGCCCAACTCTAAGCTTAAAATAGCTTTTGATCTCATCGCTCTTTTTTTCTTCTCTCCACCACATTCTTGTGCCATGCCCATCGACCAAGGTGTGCTATTTCTGAACTTGAAACATGCCATTTGTGTGACTCAATGACAAAGCCAAATGCAAGGAAGAGAAGAGGAAGAAAAAGAAGGAGAAGAAGGAGCAAAAGGCCTTGGCTGGGGACTCTGAAAGTAGGTATTCTTAGAATGGACTGGATCGACTAAAAGCAGTCTACAGTGAAATCAAAGAAACGGAAGCGCGCCAAGGAAGAGAACGGTGAACAAGGTGGGCCAGTCCCTCTTTTTTTTTCTCTCTCTCTCTAGTGAACTTGCAAAAAGACAAGGAGACAAAGAAAACGAAAGCCAATGGAGAATGGGATGCAGAAGTAAAAGCATATCTAGAAAAGCACGATATTACCATTACAACGACCGGGGATGGTGTGTGCAAGAGGCCAATCATGAGGTTTGCGGAACTCAAGGTACCTGAGGAACTGCAAAAGGCATTTTGCAACTTTGAAGAACCTTCACCTATTCAAGCATGTACATGGCCGTATGCATTGGCAGGGCTAGACGTGGTTGGGATTGCAGAGACGGGAAGGTAGGATACATGGATGGGTAATACAGCATGACTGACAAGGAAGTAACAGCGGGAAAACGCTGGGATTTGGGATACCAGCACTGGCGCAATTGATTGGAAGAGAGGGCACGGGGGTGTCGGTACTGATTATTGCGCCGACTCGGGAGCTAGCTGTTCAGACACACGAGACGCTGTCGGAGCTGGGAAAGGAGCTGGGGATTGGCAGTGTGGCGGTATTTGGAGGAGTGGCCAAGGAAGGCCAGATAAAGAAGCTGAAAAAGGCAAAGACAAGGATTCTTGTGGGCACACCTGGCCGGATACTGGATTTGATGGAGGAGGGGGCATGTGACCTGAGTGGGTAAGTAAACGAGAATGACATCCGAGTGTGGCTGAAGAGGACATGGACAGGGCTGACTATGTTGTTCTGGACGAAGCGGATCGGATGTTGGACAAGGGATTTGAGAATGACATACGGAGGATCATGTCGGGGGTGAAGAGCGAGCGGCAGACGATGATGTGTGAGTTTTTTTTTTATGGATCCAGAGCGATAGAGCTGACGGTGCCATGGACAGTCAGTGCGACGTGGCCAGAGGGAGTGCGTCAGTTGGCGAGCACGCTGCAGCGAGATGTCGTGCGGGTAACGGTGGGCAGCGAGGATCTGAAAGCGAACAGACGGGTGGAACAAGTTGTGGAGGTGCTCGACGATGGACGATGGAAAGAGTAAGTCCGTGTTTGTGTTGTCTCAACCCCCAAGCTGACCTGCTGAAAGCCAAAGGCTGCTAACAGTGCTAGACAAGAGAAAGAACAGTCAGACACTGGTGTTTGTGTTGTACAAAAAGGAGGCATGGAGGGTGGCGCAGATGCTGAGGCAGCAGGGCCATGCCGTATGTGAACTGCACGGCGACATGGCCCAGCACACCCGCCTCGACCAGCTCGCCACCTTCAGGCGCGGAGATGCCTGTGTGATGGTCGCAACAGACGTAGCAGCCCGGGGCCTCGACATCCCCAACGTCGACACCGTCTTCAATTACACCTTCCCTCTCACTATCGAGGACTATGTCCACCGAATCGGTCGCACCGGGCGAGGAGGAAAGCGTGGGAAAGCAGTGACGTTATTTACCGGTGACAGGCACGAGCGCGGGCTTGCCGGGGAGCTGGCCGCCGTACTCCGGGCCGGGGGCTACGAGTGCAAGGAGCTTGGACGATTCCCCCAGCAGGTACGCAAGAAGGAGCACCCGGTCTACGGTGCCTTCTTCCGGGAACAAGTGCCGGTGCCGGCGGGGCCTCGCCGGATTGTGTTCTAGTTAGGTAATCAATAAATTGTTTGCTGCTGGCCACCATGCTCTTGTTATCGTCCCGCTCACCGTCCGATGCCGACGCCGACGATTCGTCGGTCCTCGATGAGTCAGAGGGTTCCGTCATCGCTGCCCTCATCTCCCAGCTCAGGTGTGTCTGTCCTCCTCCTCGCCCATCGCACTGAGACCTGCTCATCCCGCTACTGCAGAGTTGGCATGGATCTGTCCCGCGTTGCCTTCCCCACCTTTGTCCTCGAGCCCAGGAGCATGCTCGAGCGCATCACCGACTTTATGGCCTTTCCTGACCTCCTCTTTGGGTTCGTCGTCGTCCTCGTCGTCGTCCTACTCCCCAAGTCTCACTTTGCTCCCCCAGTGCCGAAAAGTGCAACGACCCGGAGGAGCGCTTCCTCCGTGTCCTCCAATACTATCTCGCAGGCTGGCACATCAAGCCCAAAGGCGTCAAGAAGCCGTGTGTCTTTTTCTTTCAGCTTGGGTATCCACACTCACACACTTGCACACTCCGCAGCTACAACCCTGTTCTTGGTGAATTCTTTCGCTGTCGCTATGACTATCCAGATGGCTCTCAGGGCTTTTACATCGCCGAACAGGGCAAGCAAGCTTTTTTTCCTTTTTCTTCCTCCCTCTCATTTGTCCAAATTCCAGTCTCTCATCACCCTCCTGTCTCTGCCTTTTTCTACTCTTCCCCCGAGAACTATGTCTCCATCCTAGGCGAACTCCGCCCAAAGTCTAAATTCCTTGGCAACAGTGTCTCCACTACCATGGAAGGTGAGAATCGTGTCTCCCTCCTCGGACGACCCGAAGATGGCGGTAAGCATCTCTCAACTCCCCATCTCCATCTCTCTCTCTCTCAACCCTCTAGAATACATCATCACCATGCCCAATATGTATGCCCGCGGTATTCTTTTTGGCAAGATGGTCCTCGAACTCGGCGATACATGCATAGCCAAGAACGACAACACCCACTTGTACTGCGATCTCGATTTCAAAACTAAAGTACACTCGTCCCTCCCACCTTCTCTCTCCCTCTGCCTCTCTCATCCCACTTTAGGGTTTCTTTTCCGGCACCTATAATGCTATCAGTGGTCGTGTGCGACGCAACTCGTCTGACATTGGCGAGATATCAGGCAAGTGGAGTCACGCCATGGAGATCAAGAATATCAAGGTCGTGTCATCCACAAGTTAACCTTTTTTATTCCTTTCTCTCATCTCTCGCTCCATCACCAGACCGGCCAAAAGCGTATCTTATTTGACGTAGCCAAGGACGGTCAGAGCCCCTGTCCCAAATGGGTCCCTCCCGAATCACAGCAGGAGCCCAACGAGTCCAGAAGGCAAAACCGTCCTCACCTACCTCTTCATACAATTTTCTTATATATAATCAATCCCTTTGTCCTCATTAGATTATGGTACGACCTCACTCAAGCCATTACCACCAAGGATATGAACAAGGCAACCGATGCCAAGATGGCCGTGGAAGAGGCTCAGCGTGAGCAACGTAGAAAAATGGAAGATCTTGGTACACGGCATATTCAAACCTTCTTTGAACAACGGAGTGGCCGTTGGATGCCTAAAATCGAGTATGTGTCTCCTGTGAGGAATCTCACCCTCGCTGACGTCTTTTCCTCAAAGTCTTCCCTCAGACCCCAAGCTCGCTACACAAGTCGTTGCAGATTGGCTTTTTGGGCAACAATTTAGTACACTTGCATAATTAATTTCTCCTTATTATTGCGTAATTTGTTTTTTCCCTTTTCTTTTTCGATTGTTCCTAGATCCAATTCCAATTGTACAGTGCATGTCATGAACCAATAGCGGTCAACAGAGGGGTATCACTAATGAGACAAAAAAAGTTCCACCAATCCACCTACTCCCACCACCCATCCTCGCCCAATGTAGGAGCATTAGAGACAACACTCCCTGCCGGTGAGGGTTGTCGAACTTGTGTTCTTGAACTCATCTTCCCTCCTCGCCCTAATCCAAAATTCGATGGGTACCGTCCAGTAGGTGCATGCATAGTGCTCAAACTTGGATACTTCACTGGTCCATGTGGAGCATGCATGGAGTCCCGAACCGATGATGAACTTCCTGCTATATAACTCGCCACTCTTCTTGTCGGTGTAACCGATCGATGGGTATATATCGTAGATCCACGCGATTCGGGGCGTATCGGGCTATAACTATAGCCATTGGTAGTATGGCGGTAGTTTGGGGTAGTCGAAGCACTCGTCTTGACGACGTTCGTTTTCTTCTCAATTTCCGTCTGTAACATCCGCACTTTATTCTCTAACACAGTCATAGTCTCTCGCATCCTGCTTTCGCGTTCCTGTAGCAGGTATATCAATATTGCCTTTCGATAACAAGCATAACATACCTCAGCAACCCGCTCCCTCCCTTCAAATTCATCAAGCTGCAACTTGACAATTGAATAATCCGCCTCCAATCGCACATGTGTTTGTTCAACTTGATCCAACTTGGTCCGAGCCATCTCCAACTGTCCCTCAGCTTCCTTCCCCCGATGCTCCCACTCTACCAATCTTTGCTGACTCTGAGCTAAACTCTGTCTCGTCGACGTAAGATTCTTCTCATTCGCCTTCAAATGATTCTCCAACTCTCCAACGCGTTTCTGAAGATCACTATGCTCAACTTCCAGTGTTCGCCCTTGTTCACGATACCGACGCAACTCCTGCAATTCCTCGTTCTCAACTTGACCGATCAAATTCGTCAACAAATCAATCTTTTCAGTGGCTTGTCGTAGCTCACTCCAGTGAGTCTGCTGCACCCGGGACTCCTCGTGCTGCTTCTGCAAAACCTCGAAGGCGCGACTCATTGATTCCTTCTCATGAATCGCAAGCTGCATCTCCATCTCCATTTTCGTGATCTATAAGGGGGAAAAAAATCATGAAATCATTTCACTCAAAACTCCAGCCAATAAGGACCAACGTACCTGAGACCTTAAAGCATCTCGTGAACCCACAAGCTCAGCATTAAACTTCTCAAGTTCCACAATCCGATCCGCACTGGACTGAGTGGCTACATCAGTGGCCTGTAAACGAGACAAAGCCGTCGACAACGCCTCTTCAAGCTCAGAATTCCTAGCCTCCAGCGCAGATGTCTCGGCACCCTTTGTCACCAATGTCTTCTCAAGAACCCCAACTTGTTCACGCAACTGCTCACACTCAACTTCGGCCTCTGTAAGCTTCTCATTCAACACTTCCTTCTCCACACGAATTTGACCATGAGCACTACGAGCTTTGGCAAGTTGTACTTGGTAATCGACATTGGTCTTTCGTAAATCCTCAAGGTCCCTACTTGCCAAGTCTCGTGTTTTGATCAATTTTGTCAGGGCAGTGAAGGTACCATCGATGGTTTCTGGAATAGTCTGCACCCTGGCCAAAATGTCCTTGTTCAATACCAGAGCCTCGCCGCTATGCTCAGCTAGCTCCTTCTGGTTCATGACCAAAGCCTCTACCAAAGTCTTGATCTCCATTGCGTCCTCATCCTTCTCCTTTGGTTTATCAGCTATCGCCTCCAACTTGTACAACACCTCCTTTTGCCCACTCATCACACCCTCCAAGCCTACGTCCACCTTGGTGGGCAGCCCTTCAACAGTCTCAACAACTTTCTTCACATCCATATCCAACTCTTTCTGAGTCGCCTCAAACTTGTCCTGGGCTTCAACCAGACTCTCCAAACTACTAGACATAACTCGCGACGGCTCGAGAATCTTTTCCACTGAATCATTGACCTTGTTCACAATGGTCTCAATATTGACCACCTTGTTCAACTTCGACTCCAGCTGCTCAATCATCACATCCGCTACTTGCCCTCCGATCTCAAAAGTATTCGTCGGTTGAATCGCCTTCCTGATTTCCGTGATGAGCTGTAGCGCAAGTGCGTCCGTGTCAACAACAGGCTCCCTCGTGGGCGGGAGGAGCGGCAACAAGTTTTCAATGATAAGCCCAGCTGTCTCCCTCTTGTCCGAAGCCAGATCAATTAGTTGTGTGATGTGTGGTCTGACAGCTTGCGCGAGTCGATCAGTGAGAAGATCACAGTCAACTGGTTCATTCCTAGCAGATAAAATCATAGGTGAAAAAACGTTGGCCATTTTGTCGACGAGAGCATCACTTCCTGTTGCAAATGCAGCATCTGCAATGGCTTCTTGTCGAGCCATCAAATCGGAAATATGCTCGCAAATAGCGCTGGTCACATTACTTCCAAGACCTTCAACAATACTCTGTACATCGTCAACTCCCCTGCCAACGTTCCCAGACATGAAGCTTGACAGTTCCTGTCGGACAACGGCCAATAACTCCTTTTGACTTTCCTCCAACATGTCTTTGATGAGCTGCAAGTCCATCTCTCCCCTGGCATCCATCTGGGCATCTTCGAGACCCCTCGCAGCCGACTCCTGCAGCTGCATCCTAAACAACGAAATCACATCCGCAATCTGGGCTTCAGTGTTCGGATTAGGCGCCGACCCATTTTTGATAGCACTCTGAGCGATCTCCTTCCTAAGTTTAGCAAACTTGGCCTCCAAAATATCTTCAACGACACGTTCAGCCCGATGCACCTCCATTCTGCTTGTCAATTCCATATGAGGCTCCTGTGAGATCGAGGATAGGCCGACCCAATTATCGGGAAGAGACGAACGACGGCGAGAATGACGATGACGATCGTTCACTCCAAATGCATCGTCATCTGAAGCTGAGCCCCCTCTGTCTTTCAATCCAAGAGTATGCCTCTGAGTACGATTATGCGAAATTGTAGGGACATCGTTGTCGTCCATTGAAGGTTTCCTGAACGGCTCGAAGATCTCGGGGGAACAAAGTCTCGATCTTACAGTCCTCCTCGTTCGCTCTTCGTTCACCAAAGCTTTAAACAACCCAGCAGGGACAGTATTGGATCTAACAGGATGTTTGAAATCCACAGGAACAGGCGTATACTTCTTGCTGAGGGTGGCAGTAAACAAGTGTTTACTGCCCTCATCACCACCACCCATAACAACATCAACATCCTTACTGGTCAATTTGTCTTGTAACGCCTCTTCTTCAGGTGAAGCAAGATCTTTAGACGGAACAGATGGACCATCAATGTGCACAGGCTGAACAACAGCAGAAGACCTTGCAACAATGGACGATTCTGCCGGTGGATCCAATTCTCGGCTGAGATTACCATGAGATCCAGAATATGAAGTTGATTGTTCCATAGCAGTACCACGAGGAGAATCCACATCGCGGGGGAATTTGAACGATGCCATGCCATCCCCATCCTCCATTGAAGCTGTCAATTCACATCTCTGTCTCTTCTCCCGCCCTTGTGCATGAAACGTTGAACATTCCCTCGGAGGTGGCGGCAAGGATTTGGGAAACACTGGAATGGGCATTTGAGGAACACCAGGTGGAGGACGAAATGTAAAACCTTCACTACTAGGTTTGAATACGGGTGCAGCAACATTGAGAGGTTGGGAGACTATGGGATTATGGGACAAGGAAGGATCATCGGAAATTTTGACAGGTGACGACATAACGGATGTACGGATCACAAATGGTTTTGCAGAAGGATTGAGATCTCCTTTGCTGAATGAAGGTGCTTGCTGATGACGAGCTTCGGTTGTTGCGGGACAAATGAATTTCTCCTCAGAAGGGGTATATGAATGGGCCCGAGCAGGGTCATGTACCAAGTAGGGCATCGAGTCACTCCCGGAATGTGGTAATACCTGAGACGATATAGCTGGAGAGAAATATGGAGGATCCGCTAAAAGATAGGGTGCCTGGTGACCGAGTATGATGTTTTCTGCCTCACTGAGATTAGATGCAGTATCTTCCTTTCGCGGAAGCGGGAATGGAGTAGTGTTTTCTGGTGGGCGAGGAAAATTGGGGATCCTCCTAGGTTTGTCAAGGTTAAGCTTTGCAGCACGATGGCGCAGCCTGCGCTCAATGCGTGCACGACGAGCACTCTCTTCGTCAGAAGGATTAGACCACTCGCCAATGCTCTATATAGTGGATGAGTTGAGCAAAAGTTATCCAAGGACATCATTTATCTTACCTCCCCGTCATCCGATGAGTCCGTTGCAGTCCATTCACCAATGGCATCCCCATCGTCTGTGGCAACGTGACTTCCCTCCCTTTCAATTTCTTCTGGCACTTCCAAACTACCCTGGCCTCCCCTGTGTAGTATTGAAAGAGCAAGATCGCTTCCTCCAAAAGATCCAAGTGACAAATGTGTTGAAATTTTAGAAGTTTGTCTCGAGTGAGGCTTGCTCTGGGAAGGCGATGTATGATGACTAACACTGAGACTATGATCTGTCTGGTCACCATCCTCATCAATTTCCATGTCCTGAGTAACATCACGGTCGGACTCATCCTGGTTTCCATCTTGCTGCACCTCCTCTTCTTCCGGCTCCTCTTCCTCCGGAATATTTGGACCAAATCCTCTGGCAAAGTCTATGCGCTTTTCCGGTGGGTGGATGGACTGAGATAAGGGAAGAGCGCTTGCGGTGAAATTTTTCCTGACCTGGACAGGTGGGGCACTTTCCAACACGTAAGGCGAACCAGGTTGTGGGTGATCATTACCTAGGATTGCATCGTGGCCGAAGGGGTTTGATGACACGACCTCCTCATAAGGAGACCAAAGGAAACCAGGAACCAACGACTTGGTATGATTATGTCGAGGTGGAGCAAAAGTAGAACCAGGGGTGGATCTATTCCCGGGAGAAGGTGAAAATCCAAATTGTGGCTGGGGCGAGGCATTGAGAGAATTCAGGACCGACCCCTCTCCTGACTGCTGAAGTTGGTTGAGCTTGTAGAGGAGAATATGCGGATCGGCAGGACTCGAGACCTGATGAGAGATTCATTGGTACGGCAGACACGTGTTCGAGAAGAAAGGACATTACTGAGGCAGCCCGAGCATGAGGTGCAAAAATATGGGGGACATTGCTCCCCGAACCACGTTCCACACCCAGTCGTTCCAGTTTCTCTTCGATAACTTGCTGTTTCATCTCATCCCAAGCGACCTGAAGTATGTAAATCATAAAATTTAGTATATTCTCACGTTAGCACCGAGAAAGCATAGCAACACACCTGCCCAGGTAAAAAGACGTCTAGAACCTCGGGCATCATACACCTCCAAGCATCTGGAGGATAGACTTCGCATGTTAAAAGTTCGACCGGTTCAATGGTTTGCTCCCTTGTGCCCAGGCAAGAAAGGATAGGTGACCTAAACCATGGTTGCCGTACAGATGCGGCTCCGTCTTCATCCTGGACGGTCTCCTTGGGTAGATTGACGACCATCTTTTTCGATTTAGCCGGTGGCACAGGGCTGACAGATGCGCCTGGCGGAATGGGACTCAACTTGCGCATGGGGCCGCCGAGTACGGCTTTTGGGGGACCTCCGATACTAGGCTGCCTCCGTCGATGAGGGAACGGCGGCAGCTGACCAGGAGCCAGCATGAGTGACGGCCGAGGAAAGTGACCACTACTGGGAGGGCCACCTGCAAGGGCCACAGGGAATGTGTTAGGCGGATGAATACCAGCCGCAGCCAACTGAGCTACACTAGCAGAATTCGGATGATGTGTCAGTCTATTAAGGGCTTGTAGAGAGTCAGCATTTGAAAATGGCTGCAGTGGAGTCTGCAACGCGTTATTATGGACGGAGAAAGGCGGATGAAAACCTTGCTGCAATGCGGTGGGTAGAGCTGGCGAATAGCAATAGGTAGGCTGCTGAACACTGAGTGAAGGGGGGATATTGAGACGTGGCGGAGCCTCTCGCGGCCTAGCCATGGGTTAGAGATAGAAAGTTATGCTGGTAGACACCGGGATGGGGAAGGGAAGAGAGCCAGGAATTGTTGTAAGATATCAGGACAGATGTCGGTCTGGATAGCAAGAGATTGGAGGAGAGAGCACAAGAGGACGAAGGCCGTGATGCCGGCCGCGATCGACATAGAGTCGCAAATTCACGCCACGTGCTTCTCACTGTCTGTTCCCACAGAAAAACCCGAGT
>Ga0157363_1001625_pt1 | contig 18965 bp, 12 predicted proteins | sample AttsexASBM1_FD_111477 | JGI IMG/M metagenome (GOLD analysis project Ga0157363, IMG submission 111477) | Fungus gardens microbial communities from leaf cutter ant in Ribeirão Preto, State of São Paulo, Brazil - Atta sexdens ASBM1 | ecosystem: Host-associated > Fungi > Mycelium > Unclassified ... | reverse complement strand
TAAAAAAAAAATATTATATATATATATATATATATATATATATATATATATATATATATATATATATATATATATATATATATATATTTAAATACACAATCTTACAAATATTTTCTAAAAATATTAAGACATGTAAAAATCACTTAATTTTTGTATACTTATAAGTGAAGAAAAAGTAAAGAAGATGGTTTGTGTCTCAGGTTAATTTTCACTTTTACAAATATATATTGAAGTCATTAAATATTTCATACACGTACTTTAGCATCTTTAAAAAATATTTGTAAAGTTGTGTATTAAAAAAAAGAAAAAATAAAGATCATTATTTAGTCAAATCCTAGTTCTTAAAGAAAAAAAATATATAAAACATGAATAACCAAATCATGTATATTAAGAATTAATATTCTGACAAACCTGAACTTTAACTGGAGTGAACATGGAACCCTGCTTGCCATTAGGTACACCCAACGGAACACAAACATAAGCTTTGATCGCCATTCTCGTTGTATTTGTCAATGTGGTGTCAACAGTCAAGTGCACTGGATTATTGCATTCTCGCACATAATATTCGTGAATGACCGACGAATGTGTGGTGACCTGTGACACGTTTCATTTAGTTGCGCATTATCGAGAGAAGCATATAAGAAGAAAATGAAATCAAGAGCTAAGAAACCTCGTTGCCGGTAGCCCACCAACCGACGATATTCTCTTGCGCATTGACACGATGATTCAAGTCATACAGGTCCATACCATAGGTGAGATCAGCTTCCACCTGACTCTCGGATTCCTTGTGCGGTACGCAAAAACAATTGGTCACCTCGACGTTCCCCTTCTCCGCGGTACCTGGAATAACGAATGATACATGTCGTCAAAAGTCGATGAGATCACGATTCTCCAGTGGCCAGATACAGTGATAGGAGTTCTAGGTCGATCTAGACAGATAGAATTATCGTACAATACGTACCCAGTAAGGTGCCGATAACGCGCAATGATTCCGCTTTTCGTCGTTCGTACGCATCTACGATTTGAAATAAAACTACGGGATGCACTTTGACAGTAAGGTTAAGCGCCATCTTTTCGGCATAGAAGAATCAGAAAAAACGTGTTCCGAACTCTGAATTGTGAACAGAGTGAATCGAAATGAAGATTATCCCCGTTTTCTGACAATCGCATGATCGCCAACTGAATCTGAAGAACTGAAAATCAATATGGCGGAACGAGAGCTTTTCGCATTGCTTTAAATTCCCTAAAATTTTTGCTCTTTAATGAGATAAATATATTTATAATAAATATATTTAGGAAGAGAAAACAAAACGAAGATACTGACTACAAAAAGAACAAGCAATAAATCGATCCATATTTTTCTCTGTTTATCTACAAATCAAATATTAATTACTTAACAATAATTATTAATTGCTTAACAGTTATTACGTAATGCGATCTAAATCGTTATAAGAATAAAAATTCTACTTACATAAATACGTTCTTCTTGATGTAATTTTTTTTTACTATTATTTAAAAAATTATTAATTTTGTTCATGTCACAAAATTGTATATTACAATTTAATTACTAAATTAATCAGTTAATTAATTGAAAAATGAACATTTCCAACTAAAATTCTTGTTGTCTCTAATTTTTTATTAATCCACATATTAAACAACAAAATAAATTATAATATAAAATTTATTTTATATTATAAAATATATTCATATTATTATAGAATTAATATATTATATATTCTGCATATTTTTTATATCCATGTTAATAATTAAAACATAGAACATTAAACTTATTTAATAATATTCAAACATCGATTAAATTAATTAAAATTAATAAAAGTCGCCCCTCCTTACAATGTAATATTTTTAATTTAAAATATAGAAAATAAATTCATAAAATCATGGAAAACAGAATCAATATATTTACTTCCGTCAAATTAATTGTTTAAAAATTAATTTGTTTACAAAAAATAGAACAAAATAGATTTCAATATATCTATTGCACTTTTTGTACTCAGTATCTTTGCTTTCTATCTCTTCAACGCCCAAATATATATTTATCTCGTTTTAAGTGCAAATATTTTTGGAAATCTTAAGCAATATGTGAACCTAAACCTATTGATCCTCACTGCTTCTATTAGGTTTGTTCTCATTGCTTAAAATCTCCAAAATTTTTATACTTAAAACGAAACAAATATATATTCCGGCGTTGAAGAAAAAGAAAGCGAAAATGCTGAATGTAAAAAGTGCAATGAACGCGAATAGAGACGTTTTCTTCTACGTTTCCATCATGGTATTGTCCATGGTTCAAATTCGACACTATTCAACACTTGCTGAATAATTGATAATGCTGAGTGTAAAAAGTGCAATCAACTTGAACAGAAATTTTCTTCCACTATGGTGTCCATGGTTTAAATTCAACACTATTCAACACTTGCTGAATAATTGATAACAAAAGAGAAAACAGCAATATAATAATAATAATATATAAGTAATTTTAAAAAATGACGAAGCTTACTTAAAAATTCTGACTGTTCGTTTTTTTTCTTGATAATAAAAGCGAAGATTTGGAGAGAATCCTAAATATGATTCATTGAATCTGTCGTAATCTGCACGTACGAGAAGTGTACAGCTAAAAATTATTGCAATTTGATCAATCAAAAAAATAATCAGGAATCGAACATAATAATACCGTTAGACTGTTTTCTGTAACGTTAATTATACTCGTTCAAAGTACGCTTACTGCATAATTATGATATTCCAATGAAACTTTGAACACTACTGTTTAGGTTAGCTCGGAGCGAAGGCTAATCGGCTAATCCTTACAAAGCTGGCACTTATTCTGTTTTTCATTGAATTTTCGCATGTCGCACATTGCGATAATTACACCGCATATAACATGACGATTCTTTGGAAATTGTTGACTAATCCTGGTGTCCTACGAAAACTAGGATGCTGTGGAGTTGGCGGATCGCAGAAGTATCTGTTTGGCTCTTGGCTAACAAGGCAGACCGTCAGATTCTCAAGAAAAGGCCGTATGTTCATCGGACTGAGACACTGCACGACCAATGTTATCCAGTCCGATACGTCTGTGTCTATAGTACACGCAGTTAAGAAACGCTCGGAATTGAAGACTTTAATTTTACTGGCCGCCCCTGAGAAGTGGACCTTAATGAAGGCCATTGCCCTATTGCTCGTGTCATCCAGCGTAACGATGGCAGTCCCATTCTGCTTTGGCAAAGTGATAGATGTTGTCAATACCGTGGAAAAAACTGGCATGAAAGAAAATCTTAATCAGCTAACGCTTGCTCTCGTTATAGTTTTTCTCATAGGCGGTGTGAGCAACTTTGGCAGAGTTTATCTAATGTCTACGGCGGGACACCGAATCACACAATCCCTCAGGAAACAGGCATATGCCGCTATCCTTCAGCAGGAAACGGCAATGTTTGATAAAGAAAGTACGGGAGAATTAGTCGGAAGATTGAGCGGTACATTTTATATCTTTTAATTGGATATATATATATATATATATATACTCTTAATAACAAATTCGATTTCTTGCATTGCTAGATTAGTGCATACTAAAAACAATTATACATGAAATTAGCAAAGTTAAGTGTGAAAGCATACATAAATATTTTAAATTATTTAATATACTGTCATATTATTTAATAATGTACTATTTAACAAGATGTATTATTGTCAAAGTTGATTATATTATATTACTACATTTAGGTATTTTCTGTTAATGAATTCAGTCATTTGCAGTGCATTGGACTAGTGCACATTAAAACGGCTGTTATATAAAGTATTATATAAAGTACCTACCTTATATAAAGTACCTACATACAGTAGTATAATTATTTTTGATAATGAAATAATACATATATATTTATATATTTTTACATTTAATTTACTAATTTCATTGCAGCAGCTTTTAATCTATGCATTAATCTAATGGAAGTGATTGAATTTGTTATATGTAGCAGTTTTTAATATATACTAATCAAGTGTAGTAATGATTGAATGCATTAAAATCTTTTTTGATTTTATATTTTTTTTTCAGGAGATACACAACTTATTAGCTCTGCCGTGACGTCCAATGTATCAGATGGTTTGCGTTCCGCTATTATGGCTATAACAGGAATGTCCATGATGTTTTATGTATCACCATCATTAGCTTTACTCGGTTTGGCTATAGTACCACCTGTCGCAGTTTTTGCTGCTATTTGTGGACGTGTTTTGAAAAAAGTTTCCAAGGATCTCCAAAGCAGTATTGCAGTGGTCAATGCAACTGCGGAGGAAAGAATCGGCAATATAAGAACTGTCAAGGCGTTCGCGCAAGAAAAACGCGAGATTGATAGATATAGCGCTAAATTACAAGACGTTCTAAAACTATGTTATAAGGAAAGTTTATATAGAGGAATGTTTTTCGGTATGACCGGTTTCTCTGGGAACGTTATTGCTCTTTTAGTCCTTTACAATGGAGTATTTATGGTATCAAATGCCGATATAACAATTGGAAGCTTAAGCGCCTTTTTATTATATGCTAGCTACGTGGGCATCTCTCTCAATGGATTATCTAAGGCATATAGCGAGTTAAATAAGGCTCTAGGTGCTAATGCTCGTTTGTTTGAATTAATTGATCGACAGCCGCTTATTCCCATTCAAGGTGGGCAAATTTTAGGAAAAGAATTATCAGGCAATGTGACGTTCCAAAATGTTTTTTTCGCATATCCAACGCGAGAAAAGATGCCTGTGTTGAAAGGTTTTAATTTAAACATAAAGAAATGTTCTGTGACGGCTATTGTTGGTTCCTCGGGTTCCGGTAAATCTACCGTCGCGTCACTTTTACTAAGATTGTACGACCCTACAAAAGGATCGATACTTTTGGATAACCACAATCTTTGTCTGCTTGATCCTGCGTGGTTGAAGTCTCAGATCAGCATTGTATCTCAGGAGCCAATTCTTTTCAGTTGTTCAATAAAGGATAATATATTGTATGGAATGGAATCTGCGACAGATTTTGATGTAGAAGAGGCTGCAAGACAGGCGCATGTATTGCAGTTTGCAGAAAAAATGACTGATGGATTAGACACAATAGTCGGGGAAAGGGGTATTGCCCTTAGTGGCGGACAACGTCAAAGAGTTGCCATTGCCAGGGCATTAATAAAAGTAAATCGTTACTTAAATACATTCGTGATTATTAAAATAATCAGCACACATATATATATATATATATATATATATATATATATAATAATAATAATAATAATACGTTATTTGTTGTCTCTAGAAACCAAAAATTTTGATACTGGACGAAGCAACCAGTGCCTTAGATGCAGAAAGTGAATCTTTCGTTCAAGAAGCTGTAGAACGTGCAATCCGTGGAAGGACAGTGATAACAATTGCCCACAGACTTAGTACAATAAAGAACGCTGATAAAATCGTGGTACTTGATGGAGGACAAGTGGCGGAAACCGGCACTTACGTCGAATTAATGAATCTGGAGCATGGCCTTTTCAAAAAATTAGTAAAACATCAAACATTCGCATAGATGTATAAAACAAATCGTTAAACAATAATTTACTGTTTCATTATAACGCTGTTTTTATGGTTAATGTATTATATGTATATACATATGTATATTTATTATCTTTTAAATATTCAAAATTATGTAAAAAATTGCGCATATTATTGGCACATTTCTTGACAGGAATATGTGTTATTTAATTGGAATAAAAAATAGAAGAATGAAATACTATATCTAGTGCTATATGTTTATTGCTGAATGTTATAGAAAGATACGTAACATATCATTCGCGAAAATAGTATATTGCACAGACACAGCGAGGTATAATTATTACATTGTGGCAAGAATACAATACTTTCCGATCGTTCATATTTGTGTTATTTTCTATTTCTTTTAAAATATTTTTCTTTTAATAAGGTCAGGTACATACACAACTACGAATAAAAGATAGAAAATTGACAATCTCTCATTTTTATATATTTTTTTTATAAAATAATATACAGCTATTTTTTTTAGATATCCACATTCGTATATTATGTGTTATTAATCTATATTAATTCTTAAATTAATATCCCATTCCTACAATATTCTAATAACATTTCAGTAGAACCGTATCGAATCCGCTTGAGAACATTTTGTGCAAATACATATAACTGTAAGCGATTCGACATAATGCTAATGGGTCCTAATTCGTGGCTCGATTTTAATAAGATCAATTTTATTGGTTTGCAATGGGCCACTTTAAGATTTTTTTTCACTCAGATTTATTATATATATAACCATATAGATTGAATTTGAATTCTGTATTTGTCAAAATATAGGAAATTGAAGGAACCAGCATGCTAATGTCCGATCACAAAGAGCTAGCCATAAGCTCACAGAACATAGCTTGCTCTACTAGAGAGTCTTTTTCTCTTTTATACATAGCAAGCAGTTGTAAAAAAAAGGAATTACTTGCCTACTATAATGATAATAGAAACTAATTATAAACGATACATTCAAAATATAATTGATCTCGAATTAGTTTTAAGCAATTTTAATAAACAGCTCGAAACAATAGTGTTTTCATGTCTTCAAATGCTGCTATATATTGTAAAAAGTTTCATAAGGAACATATCTATGATTGATCTCGAACGTATTCTCGGAATTAATTGGTTCCTTTGGCATATATGTCTCCAGATTTAATCAGAACTTAGTACAAGGCTGTGATTACGAATGAAACTGTTTCATTCACTTCGATTGTAAAAATGTTACGCGAATACGTACTGTACTCATACATCATTATTTAAAAATTTATTCATTAGGTATATTTGTCCAATATGCAATGTACACAATAATTATAGGCACAACCTTATTCTAAGCAGATATCCGTGGTATTTGTATAAATCTGTATTGAAATGTTTACCAAATTTGACTTCTATACAAGCGGTTTTACAGTATTACAATCTTTTTAGGAGTAGGCAGTGTTCTTTTTCCCTCCAAGAGTTATAGAAAATTCATTTCGATAGATCTCTTTATAAGTAAATATCGGAGCTTATTCAGTCTAATGATAAATCCCAAATAAATAAAGCAGCAATTAATATTTAAGTTAAGATGATAAAGAATTTTCATTGAGCATTACCTAACATTTGCTCACAATTAAACTTTAAATCTCATGATTCTCATAATAATTACCGATTATGAAAATTATTTATATATATATCGCGTTCACAAGCATGTCTCACCTTTGTGAGAATCTGGTATTTGACTTTTTATAAATTAAATTTTTCAATTAAAAAATTATAGTATTTCGTTTGTAATTGTTTGTAGTAACAATAATTTTGCTTGTAGTGTCCATATATTAAAAAAATATTAAAATTTAAAAAAAATGACTCATTCGACTTTAAGGTAAAAAAAAATTGTTATCTTGATTCAGAATCGTTTGTAATTATTCATAATGATTTTCCAGTCATTTATAATTGCACTGTTTAAAAGTTACAACAAATTTGCAATAAACAAATTACATAACTTTGCCAATTTTTAAGTTATCTCTAATCTGTTTGCGGCATTTTCCTTGGTATCATTTGTAGTGATTTTCCAATCTTTTGTATTTCAGCCGTTTTTAAAAATTGCAAATTTACAATAAATAAATTACATATAGTATACGTAAATTTACAAATTTGTTGTAACTTTTGAACGGCTTAATTACAAACGATTGGAAAAGCACTACAATCACAACGATTGTAAAAAATATCCCGTGAGCGAATTTGAGATATCTTAAGAATTAGCAAAATTATTTTTTTTATTTATCGTTAAAATTTTTTATTTATTGTTGTAATTTTTAAACGGTGCAACTACAAACTACCGAAAATCACTACAAACGATTCTGAATCAAGATATATCAATAATTTTTTTTATCTTAAAGTCGAGAGAACGAGTAATTTAAAAAAATTTTTATATTTTTAATAAAGAATTACAAAAGAAAATTATTGTTACTATAAACGAAATACTATCATTCTTTTTTATTAAAAAATTTAATTTATAAAAAGTCAGTTCACAAAAGTGCATGTCGCAAACATCTTCATGTGCAAAGATATTTACGAATTGGTTCATATTCTGACATCTATCTTAGGAACAGATATCAAAAATTAAACAAAAGGAAGGAGAAACATGCCAATTAGATAAGTCAAGATTAACTTTTCGGCAGCTCCTCCATTGCTTCCTGCTCCATAGGTTCATCCTGTTGAAACGTCGATAATGATTCTTCGTCGTCGATTTCCATTAATTCCTCCGATTCCTTTCTACACGCTATATTCTCTATTACAGAAGATTGGTTTCCTTTTATCGTGATGCCTGCCGTTGTTTTATTGCCTTGTGAATTTGCTACATTGTCGTCTTGATCGCCTGTTAACTTGTCGTCCTTTGGAGATCGACAACTGACATTATCGGAGCTTTCTATTGTTTCGACAGTAGGCGAGACAGGATCGAGTTTTTCAATTACAGATGTTGCTTCTTTAGATTTTTCTACGCTTATTGGATCCGGCGTCATAGACTCGACAAGAATCATCTTGTCATTGGAAATTTCCATAATGTTTAAATTATCGTTGTTATCAGATTCTTGCTCTTCTTGTCCATTAGTGTTGCTGCTGGAAGATGCTGTTGTAGGAATAGCTTTTAGGACTTTATCCGTCTCTTCTACACTCTCCGTTTTTTGGCTAATAGATTGATCACGTGCGAAACACTCTGTGGAAGAAATTGTTTCAGATTCTTCTTTAGAGTGTATCTCGGATTTTTCTATTTTGTATAACGCTTCGGTACTAGACACGATGACTGCGCTCACACACTCATTGGATGGGACAGTGCTATCTTTTTCCATTGACTGCGATTCGACGAGTGCCGTCGCATTTGTATTCTGGCTGCTCGTGGAACGCAAGTTTCCCTCATCCAAGTCCTCAAGGATTGACAATTCCTCCTTTGGTTTATCGCGAGCTGTTTCTTCAACACTTTCAGTATCATCCGTCAAAGCGTCAGATTTCATCTCGACATCGGTCTGTAATAAACTTTCAGTTAATCTACTTTCATCACGAGGCATCTCATTGGGATCTATACGCTCGGGACTCGATTTGGTCGTTTCTTCATCTTTCAAGGACTGCCCAATCTCCTCCTCCACGCTAACTAACTTCGACGAATCTGTGGTTTTCTCATTGGACTTGTCCACAGACTTATCACTGGATTCGAAGCGTTTCGCTTGGAAAGCAGCTTGTAGCTTCCGCGTGGTATCCGTCGTTAACGGTATCACCGTAGCCACCACGGTCACCGTCGTCGTCGCCGCCGTTGATACCGATGTTGTTGACGTTGCCGATGTCATTGTCGTTGTTGTTGCCGTAGCAGTCGTCATGGTCGTAGTCGTCGTTGTAGATGTCGTGGTACTTGCTATTGCTGTGCTCGCCTCAATCTCCTCATTCTCCATGTCTAAATTAGGTTGAGAATTGGTGTCCTCGTTTATGATCGCCACTGCTATATCGGTGCTCGGAACCATGGAGTCTTCAGAGACTGCTCCGACTGCTGGTAGACTCTGTACCACAGGAACAGCAGTCGCTATGGCTTCTGGTCCATGTGGCTGTAAATTTAAATTCGATATAGTGGAGAAGTCTGAGACTGTAGTGATATAATTGGTCGCCGAGATATCCGTTCTAGAGGTAACTTGTTCAAGCTTCTCTCGTGCAGTCTCCTCAGTAAATAGATTCTTGGTCAAGGTAGAATCAGATGCCGGTATGACACTGCTGTGCATAAGCGGTTGCTCGTTCTCGACGGTATGTACGCTAATTGTAACGGTAGAGCTACAATCTTTCTCCCAGTACTCCATCTCCACGTCCTGTGAGGTCGGTTGTACTGGTTGCGCCGGTTGCGACTGAGTCGTCTGCGAGGAAGGCTGTGAGGAGGGCTGCGACGGTGACGGCGGTGGTGGTTGCTGTGTAACGGAAGCTGCGTCTTCTTCGACGGAGCCGTTAACCATACCATCGCCCGTTTCGCCACGTCTGGTTATGGGTCCAGGTTCGCGCGTCGATACCACCAGAATGTTCTTCTCGATGGCGCGCATGAACTTGTCCACACGATTATATTCCTTACGCGGCGCCGTCAGCAGCTCGCATATTCGTTGAACGGTGAAAGGCGCGTTCGCGAACGATTCCAACCTCTCGAGGAGGTTGCTCTTCATGATATCATAATTGAAATGCTCGACGTTCGGACAGGGCGCGAGTTCCAGAGTGGGGCAGCTTTCATAAAAGTCCGTCATCACGCGGGTGAGCTTCTCCCGGACGAGGGTCTTGATCAATGGCCACTGATATACTGGATCGCCGGTCTTGGCGACCCAACACAGATAATCCTCGAGCTCTTGTGGGATCACCGACGGTCGCATCTTCTGGAACTCGTCGAGTGCCTGTAACACTTCCTCCAGATTTTCCATCGTCTCCGCCGCCGCCAACTACCACCACCGACGAGTCTTCTACGTTTTCTCTCAATTATCCCGATTGTTTGTCAACAAGATGAGTCGCGTAAAAATCCCAGGAATCTCAGAAGGAATACTCCGCGCAAGAGAAACAACCAAAAATGTAAACTAGCAAACACACCGGCCACAAAACAGCAACAATGAGAGCGGCGACGAGGAGGGAGAACAGCAGGGCTACCAACTGGCATCACAAATTTCCAAGTGACATCTCGAGAACTATTTTTTTTCAAATTGATATAATTCTAATACATGTTAAAATAAATATATTATACATTTCTAACGAAAAATAAGTTTCTTTTAAGACGAAAATATCTAAAAAAAAAGTTTCTATTTCTAAAAAAAAATCTGTACATGAAAGTCTATATTCCAGACGGAAATGTATAATTGCAGAAAATTAGTTAAATCGTAGAATATAAAAGATTTTTTTTAATATTAAATAATTGAATTTCTATATGTACATTTGCAATTATGTAATGTATTTTTCTGGATACATTATTTTGTCCTGAATTTTGTCCAATTCGTTTTCATTTCAACTTTGTTCAAATGAAAACGCTGATTATTCTGCGCGCAATCGTTGTAATCAGCACTACGATATTTCGACATCAATTTCCTCATTAATTTAACTCATTAAATTAAAATACCATGATAATGAAGCAAAATAAAAAAAATCATAAAAAAGAAATTGATCAATTTATAAATCTTCCCCATGAAAAGGCTCTTTATCGAAAAATTCTTTGAATTAGTGTACACAGTGCAATAAATTGAAGTAAAAATAAACTATATTTGTTTCGCTTCTTCAATTTATTGCATGAGTATATCAATTCATCGAACATCAATACAGTACAGAAATTATATATATATAATAAATTATTGTAATAACATAAATGTGCTTAACTTAAATCGTTAAGAACGTCCATATTCTGTATACGTATAGAAAATGAACGTACATATTTATAATAGATTAATCTTAATATATTTCACAATTTTAAACTTTAATTAGACATATGATAATAGATCATGTAACATGTAAGTATACATAGAAACAATTAACAATGATAAAATAAACTTATTTGTATTATAAATATCTTAATGTATCTGATAAAGATAAATTATAATAAGTTTCTGAGTAATTGTGTATATGTAATAAATAAATATCTAAATAAATAAATAAATCGTACATTCGAAAATTCCAAATTGACAATTCAATACCAACATACAGTTTATACACACACATCTTATACACACAAAGGCTAATCAAATAGACTCATAGGTTAATATAATTATATTTTATGTAACTTAATATTTTATGTAACTTCGCAAAAACTCCGCTTCACTGTATATTCCGAATGCACAATTCGTGAATGTTTATTATATAACATAAATACATTTTAATAGTTGGCTTATCTAAATGTTTATAACTTTTTTTCAAAATATTAATATATTAATACTTGTGAATATTAATATATTAAGATATTTATTTAATTTAAAAGTAAATATTCTTAAGAACTCGCCGACGAATGAAATCTTTAACGATATTAAAACGTCAAAGATATTAACAATTACTTTTTGAACAATGACAGAAATATGATAGGTTTCATGGTAATTATATTAATAATGCGATTTGATTTTACTTTCGTGCTTTCCCACGGAGAATTATTAAAAGGAACAAAGTGCATCTATATGTCTGAAAGTCCTTTTCGACAGGCGCTTGAGAAGACTGACTTTGCCACAAATTTTCGAGGAAAATCTTGGAAACCATGCAGCATTAAACTTAATGTTAGTTAAAGATTGTTAATTATTTAAGATCACGTTGCTGGTCTTTATTTTTAATGGAACGCTCAAGATAATTTGGGTCGTTCCAGGATATCTTTAACGACACCAAAATGACTGTATCACATAGATCTAACATTCATATGCCACACTAAATTAGTCTGGCATACCATGAAAATTTTTCATTTGGATAGACTTGTAATGATCAAAGGCTTAAGAACAATAATTGTGTAAGTTCACTCTAAACAGATCTCTGTTAGAACTATCCCATAAATCTGTTGTTAATAGATTATTAATTTATAGATTTCAATTAACATACCACGTTTTAGAAATTAAGAGTTTTTCACAAACTTTGGTCACTTAAACATCGACTACCATTTTCTTATGAATATCTGTATTGCCAACAACCTGAAAGCAGTAAAAAGTACATGATATACTGTTCACATTACAAGACATAAATGCATCACTTACAGAACAAAATTCTTCAAAGCTAATCCTACCATCTTCATCTTTGTCAGCAAACAATATTGTTTTATCAACAATTTGCTGCAATTGTGTATCTTTCAAATTATTGCCTACCATCATTTTTAGCACTTGGAAAAGCTCTCCATTGCTTATGTAACCATCATTATCCATATCATAAATTCTAAATGCAAATCGTAATTTGCTCTCTTTGTCACCCTGTAAATTAGCATTATGTATAAAAACACAATATAATCTCTATAGGAAAACGAAATTTACCTTAACGCTGAATTGAGACACTCCATGAATAAATTCTTTAAAATCTACTTCTCCATTGCCATCTGCATCAAATATATCGATTACACGCTGCACTAATGGATTTTGTTGTAACTCAGGTAGGGACATAAACTCATCAATGCTGAGTGCTCCGCTATTATCCAAGTCTAGCTTCCGAAATCTTTTCCCCAATCTTCTAATCTCATCTACGTCGACTGAAGAACAAATATTTACAATCATATTTATATACAAAATAACATCAAGACAATAAATGCAAGTTAATAAATTTTTAATCAATGTTTGAATTTCTAATGATATGAATTATTTGTGTAATTCATTTCACTGAGAATACAATATATCTCTAAAATAGCATTGCCTATCTTGTTTTATAATCAGATGAATCAGATCAGGTTACTTTGAGATAGATCCAGTAAAAGTCAAGGCATTCCTGACAACTTACAGTTTGAACAGAGTTCCATAGGCAGCGAACTTTCATTACCCTGCAAGATAAATGATTTTTAGGACGATTTTTATCCATTTGTGTGAAGAGACTATACTTCAAATAAATCGTTTCGAAAATTATTTTCGTCGGGTGATCATCGAATTAACACAAAATTGCGAGACAGTGTTGCGATCGTGGAACGAATTATGCAAATTCTCGTATCCGTGTGTATTTAATTACCATTTTGAAATAGCTTCGTAAATCTGTTGCAAAAGTCTTCGAGAAACAACAATATTTTCCAACAGACAGATTCAACGGAGTTGAAACACAGTCGCTATAAAGGAGGGCTGCAGGACTGCGTATCGACGTTTTGCCTGTTTTTCCCTTGCTAGTATATTCTATTATCGTCCGTTGCAAACGGACGTTGCGATTGGTCCGATCGATTTCAACCGCCATCGTCGACCATGGAGTCGCACTTCTACGTCGACCTTCTCCGTGGTAGAAATGCGATCGATGCCGCCAACGCTGAAAATGTGATAAAATTATTCGAAATAAAAGATGAAGATGTGGATAAGGATTTAAGATTCTCATATCATTGACATCTAATTATTAATATTTAAGCATTTATAAATATAAAGATGCTCTTATTAGCATCAACAATTATTAATTAATTGTTTGTCAATTTAATAAGTATATATCCCTAATAGCACAAACGTCGATATGTCGACTGTAAGTTGACTTTGCTAAATCAGGCTTTAGAATCGACTTTGTACAGACGTTCTTCCAATATCGACTTTAGGACATCTAGTGCGATTTATGCTCACAAAGCTTAAGAGTGGAATTATTTCGTCCTTGTTGTTTAACTGTAGTTAAACAAGAATGAATGCTGTTCATGAGCGTTGTGGGCATGAATCGGACCACAGCCTAGAATGGTTGACTTAAAGTCGGTTTACAATCTTTAAAGTGGGACATTGTATGACCTAGAGACGTTTCCAAGTCATCTAAGGTCGACTTACAGACGTCCATTTTTCAGACGTCTAGAAACTATAATCAACTCAGAGTCGACTTAGAGTCTTTGTACTGTTAGTGATGTTACTATTCTGATTCTGCTTTGTAAACGATGGATTTAAAAATAGATTGATTAAATTTGAATTCATTTTAGATTTAATTATAAATTAAATTGAAAAACTATTTATTTCCTATTCAGAATTTTGAATATGTACCCATAATGATGAATATATACCCATAAAAAATTAAAATTTTTTATATTAAAATAAGGCATAGAAATGTACTTCACAAAATTCCTATAAATGTGAAAAAATTGGAATTATGCGTGAGATATGGGCGCATTCAGCGAACTCAATAGTTGAGTGAGCGTTCTCTATTATTGATATATTCTTCCAGATTTAAAATGCTGATTGGATGATCTAAAAGAATAACCAATAACAGCACTCAATTGTTGAATCCGTTGAACGCAACCACTGGCCTAGTTTCCACCGAGGGTTTAAACCGGAAACCAACAGAATGAAAGAACCAACCAATTAAATCCTTACAGTCGAGTATTCCCCTGTTACAGTCGAACGACAGGGAAATGTTCGATAGTTGGTTGGTTCTTACATTCTTACATTCTGATCAGTTTAAACCCTCGATGGAAACTAGGCCATTGATGTTGTATAGGCTGTTTTCCTTTTAGTGGTCACACTCGACATAAATATCATTTTATCCTATCTGACATTCAATGAACAATACTTGTGTTGACTGTGTCTCCTAAAAGGAAAGCAGCCATAGTATGTAATAATAGCTGTGTTCCAAATTTACTGCCAGTACCAAAAACGCTACAGTTTACGTCGCGTGTGCTATAGATTTTCAGTACTGCAATCAATTTTGGAACACATCCAATCAGAAATGATAATGAAATCGAATCAATGTCGATTCGATTTCATTATCATTTCTGGGCAACCGATATGTCGATGATACATAAATTGTACTGGCGCCAAATTAAATTCCACAAAATTTTATGTACCATTTAAATAAAAAATTTTATATCAACCCGAGCCATGTTCATATATTGCTGCCAGTTAACTGCCAGTACTGAAAATCTATAGTTACGTATATATTATATGTACTTACTGTACTGATAACTGGCAGTACTATACAAACATAATCTGGATCCCATACAACACAGAATTTGTAGCAATATCGTTGCAATAACGCTGCAATATTGCTGCAATGCTGCAACTTTGGTGCTAGGAGATAAAATGTTTTAAGGCCAAAAAAGATTTCGGCATCCTAAGAATTGATTTTGTATCTTGAAATGAAAATTACAAGTGAGCGAATTTATTAGGATACTGACAATTTTATTGGTCAACACATAGAAAAATTTGCTCACTTTTATAATTTTCATCTTGTTTGAAGAATCGACTGCCTGTTTGCAGAATCATGTATGTAAAATTCATATAGAAATTTAAACACTAAGATGCGTTTTGACCGAATATATAAGGAATTCTTATTTAATTAGATTAATTTTTTTTAGTGGTGTCACTTTTAAAGTAAGAGAACGTTATAGAAAAAGCAATTCATTTACTATGTATTGAAATCTTATGTGCTTCTACATATGTATCGTATACATATATATAATTCATAAGAATTTGAAACTCCAGGAGTTTGAAAGTTAATTTTTTTGCTAACATAGATTTTCGGTATATCGAAGTTACAATATGTCAGTTTTGTGCATTAATCCTTTCGTCATAAACATATATATGCGAATGTTGTTCGATAATTGCTATGTCTTTTTCAAGTTGTTGCAACTCGCGCTCTATCCTCGCTTTCTTCTGCGCCTTCGGCAATGTATCTGTGAGGAATGGCAACTTCCGGAATCGCTCCATCGCTTCCTCCCACTTTTGCTTCATGCCCTGTTTTTCCGGATGTACTCACTTCAGTCACTTCTGTCCAAATTAAGCGAAAATTGCGAGCATTGCAAAGATATCCAATCAGATACTTACATCAAGCAGCTTCTTTCGTTCCTCCTTGTCAATATATTGACACGCTAATATTCTTGATGTCTCATCTCCATTAAATGCTTCAGCCGTCTCTACTCTCGTACGGACTTTTACGATACATCTTGGTATTTTTCCATAGTTCTGAAAAATATTGATCATAAAAATCATATAAAATATTAATTTGATAAACACAAATTAACATTATATTGATATTTTCCCATTCAAATATATAAATGTATATAAATGTAATATAATTAACTATCACCAGCAAACGAGAATGGATTGAAATGAATTGAAATGGATTTAGATTTTCAGAAATATTGATTCACGGAAATGAATGCTTTTCAGTCCTAAATGCATTTTTATTCATTTATAAGAATTACATGGAACATTTTTTTATACCTTTCAATCTAAAAATAATATTAGCTTTTTCTATGCACAACACACACATTGTGAATATTATTCAATTCAAAATTTTGAATAGGAAATGCAATTTTTCAATCCAATTGCATTCAATTAAATCCAATTGAATCCAATTGAATCCAATTAAATCCAAAAAAAAGTATTCGTTATTTAAAATACGCATTCGGATAGAAAAAATTTCAATCCATTTTAATCCATTCTCGTTTACTGATCAGACATTTTCAGATCTAAAGCAAGAAACTTTGTAAGTAGAAGGAAGAAGATGTACTAAATTTTAATAAATCTTTATTTGAATAATGTTAATTAAATATTTATTAAATGTAAACGTATATTTATTTAGTAGAATCATTAATTTGCATATTATATTTAGCAAATATTTACTTTTTATTAATAATATTTATTTTTTATTAATATATTAGTTTATATATTATATAATTAATATATTATAATATAATATACTATTTAAACAATTATTTATTAAAATTTAGTATATTTTTTCTCAGTATATAATAATACTAGGGATGCATATTCGGGAAATATTTGATATCCAACATTCTTTTCTGTTCGATAACTGGATATCATTAGTACCCGTAATATTATAATTAATTATATCCGGCTAATTTTATATTGAAAATTTGCATCATTAATGCAGAATTTCATTTTTTTAGTTAAACTTCTTGCACAGTTCATCTCTCTTTCCTCTTTTTATTTTTATGTTGGGAAGATAAAGAAAATTATTATTGTTTTTTTTTCTTGCTTTCTCTTTTTTTGGAAGCCTTGTTCCAGATATCCAACCAGATATCCGGGGAAATATCCGATATCCGATCGAATAATTGCCCTATCAGATATCTAACTGGATATCAGATATCTGAAAAGAATATGGATATCCAATATCCGGTATCCTATAATTTTACGATCCGGTGCATCCCTAATAACAGCAATTTATTTTTTAAGAAATAACAATACAATTATTTATATTTATTACTCGAAATTATCTGCTTTAATAAAAAAAGATAAATTTTTAAGAAATATATAAAATTCTTGACAACTAAAAAATCAAAATTAATTTTTGTGTTTTATTGATATTAAAATATACAAACTTTTAAAATACAAATTCAAAATAAAAGTTTTTTCCGTTACCCATTCTTTGTTCATTGCAGAGAGAAAATTCATTCAATTGCTGCATCACTTCCTGGAAGCGATAATATTACACATTCTATGATTTTATAATTTGGCAAAATATTTATAAAATATTTTTAAGTGAAATCTTTTTTTTGCTATAATCGGGACATTTGACATATTTGACAAGACAGCGAAACAAGCATCTCGGATGCGGGACTGTTTTACTAAAATTGAGACGTTTGAGCGCATTAAATATAATACATGCTGCATGATAGTTACATTGTTGAGTACAAAATTATAACATTGATATAATTATTCTTTGATGTTTACTGATAAGCTACAATTATTATTTCATAACTAAAACTTGTCATAATTAACGCTCGCAACTAATTGATTATGATTTATATAAATACGTGCAAAGGCGATTTTTAAAAAATAGCTAGAAATCAGTTTAGAAAGCGTTATTAAAAGCTAAAAATAATTATCCATAACGGTGAAAAATAACATGAAAAGTTGAAAGCGAGCAGCAGGAGTATCTTGCTCCGTACACGTGATACTCATACTTTTTTGTGCACATAAATCGGAAGTAATCCGCTCCTCTTTAAATCATGTGTATCGCCATAACGAGTATCGACGGATCGTTGTTTGGGCTCTGCCGGATAAGAACGTTTCGCATGAAGGATATTTTGTTTGATAAAATCCTTTTCTCGTGTGACGAATAATTTTTCCAATGAATCCGCCATTTTGTTCGTCTTCGCGTATCTATGGGCGACTTCGACCAAACAGCAATTAATTCAGCGATTCAGCGATTGATTCAATTCAGAATTGCTTAATGCAAAATTTCTTGTACAAGGATATATCTGATAGTCCAGCAAATCAGAATGGATTAAAATGAATTAAAATTTTTTTCTATCTTAATGCACATTTTAAATAGCGAACTACTTTTTTTGGATT
>Ga0157363_1001624_pt1 | contig 18972 bp, 9 predicted proteins | sample AttsexASBM1_FD_111477 | JGI IMG/M metagenome (GOLD analysis project Ga0157363, IMG submission 111477) | Fungus gardens microbial communities from leaf cutter ant in Ribeirão Preto, State of São Paulo, Brazil - Atta sexdens ASBM1 | ecosystem: Host-associated > Fungi > Mycelium > Unclassified ... | reverse complement strand
TTATTTTCACAAATATATTCTATATACAAATATATTATTTTATAAATTTTATACTTTGACAGAAATACTTATATATAAAAAATATATATTTTTTATGCACACAAACATATATATATATATATATATATATATATATATATACTGCATTATATTATATGATTTTTTTTCTATCTTGTCAGATAAATCATTTATTATAAAAGCAAACTTCATACATCTTTTCTATTGCACATAGTGCAAACTATCACTCCTATTACTCCTATTTTCTATCCAATATTTCACTCGTTCTGGCATTGTGTTCTGTTAAGTTCTTTTAGAAGAAAGCATTAGGATGAGACTAGAGTCCAGGAAAGTTCCGCTTCACATATGATGCGCATGATGTCTCATTTTATCTTTCTTTAATATTAAAGAAAGATAAAATGCATCGTGCATGAAACGGAACGCTCTCAAAATAAATTTATTGAGGGTTAGGTTCCAAGGTTTGAATTGGAATTGAAATTCTAACCTAACAAATGTGTTATTTTAGTTCATTTACAGCACTGTTGAACATTTGAGGCATGTGATTGCCATGAATTAAGAACATTTATTAAGTCAAATTTCGTCAAGAGAAAATAATCATAAATATAAATATATACATCATATATACATAAATATATACATCAATATTTTTTAATAATGAGGTTCACTTATCAAGGTTGGCTCAAAACATCGTCTGTTTTAAAACAGAAAGAATTTCGAAATATTCTCATGACAAACTTGGGTTTAACTTCTACTGATGTAGACAAATTTTTTGATACAAACAAATATATCCTTAATGTTCCTCGTCATCGAATAATAAAAAATTGTTTGATGTGTCAGGTAAGATATGCAAATATAACTTACTAATTTTTTGTGATGTAATTAAAAATAATTTTTTTTCTCTCTCTAAAAGGCACATAGTACGTGGATTAATAATTAATTTAATTTTTTTTTATAATATAATTCTATTATTAATGCATTTCATTCATAATATAATTAATAGAATCAAGAGATTGATAAAAAGAATTGCTAACTAAAGCTTAGTATTTAATTTGAATAATTTACCCAATTGTAATATAAGTATTTATCTATTTTAAAAGAGGTGTATTTAAAAAAATTTTTTTTTTTCAAAATCTTTATATTTACTTTTTTTAGATTTTTAGTTTCTTTTTTTGTACGATCTTCGTAATATAATTTCTCTTTCAAAATAAATGCAATTTTTTCTTTGTAAACAAAATATATTGTAAATAAAATATATTTTATTTATTTTTTTCAGAAATATGATATTAAGATGGACTCTATCGAGAAACTTCACTATTGTCTGAAATTACAAAACTATACATTAGAACATAGAATTAATGTATTAAAAGAATTAGGAGTGCCAGTTATAAATATATCTTTATTGAACCAGTAAGTTGATTATATATTGACGAAAATTTATTTTTCTGTTAGAAATGAATATTTATTTGTTTTAATAATTTTTTAAATTGCAGTATACACTATCATTTTCATACAAAATTATCAAAGTTCAAAAATAAAGTTAATATTCCAGCCGAACAAAATATCGCTGCAAATATATTTGGTGATGAAGTTTCTGAATACATTTCCAAATTGCATGATACATTGACAGTCCAGGAATACTATCAGACATGTCTTTTATATTGCAAAAATCGGGTATTCAATCTATCATATCTAGACGATAAGATATTATTGTATAGTTACATAAAAATAAAGAGTATAAGAATGATTGCAGAGACGTTGAAAATACTCAGGCTCGATCTCCATTATGATGAGAAAATGGTAAGTATAGCTTTTTAGTATTAAAAATTTCATTATATGAATTTTTATTAAATAAATTTTTAATCAATAGGTTTAATTTAAAGGAATGAAAGCAAGTGAAAGTCTTTATTTAATTTCTTTTTTTTTTTAAGTTTTTGTTTTAAATTATTTCTTTATCTAATCTTAGTTAAAGTCTTAGATATTTTTGAGTTTTTTTACTACTAGAAAATATATGTTTACGTAAATTTATTCTTTAAATAGATAAAAAACAATCCTTCGGTTATCATTGCTTCTGCCGATAACATCAGATTGCTGTTGAATAGTTCTACCAATGCTCTTGGAATGCCAATTGTAACATTTTTGAGAAAATATCCCTTTATACTTTTCCAAAATGCAGTTAATGTTATACGATTACTGAAGTTGTTCAAGAAGTATGAAATACCGGATGAATATGTAAAGAAATGCATGAATATTTTTTTAATAAGTTATGAAGACTTCCAAGAACGATTAGAAATGATAAAACAGCACCCGGATCTAAACTTATGGTATAAGCATCCGCGAATACTGCAACTTGTATATAGGATAAAGCAAACAAAACAACGTATAGAATACATTAATATCATGGATTCTTGGAAATGGGCCCAACCACAAACATTCTTATCTTCAAACTCTGCAATGGACAAGTAAAAGAATTTATAGATATTTTCTGAATATTGAGAAACTCTATGCCTTCTCCTCTTTCCATAATCCTAGAATGTGGTGACATTTTATACTCGAATAAGTTCCTGCCAGATTTCTCTCTCCTGAGCTAGTTGTTCGGCTTCATGAAAACTCTTGTTGTAATTCGATTAATCTGATCCACTTGGTTGGCGATCTGCCTCTGGCAAAGGATGTTTCCTTTCCACTTTTCCCTCAACAATCAGCCTCTCCATTGTATTTCTCGCCACATGGCCAAAATGCTGGAGATAAAGATGATTAATTTTTTGTCTGGAGCTGACCCTGAGTTCATCTAGCACTGATTAGTGTGATATTCAGTCCACGAAATCTTTAGAATGTGTCTGTACACTTATAGCTCAAAAGCCTCAGTTCTTCTTTTATCAGTCTTCTATCAGTCTGATCTAAGTCTCCGCCGCATAAGTAGCTATTGATAAAATGAGTATTCATCAATTTCAATTTCGTAGTTCTTATAATCGAAATGTCCTTCCATATTCTTCTCCGCTTAGTAGTGGCAGAACTCGCCATACTGAGTCTTCAGTTATGTTTCTTTCTCGCATCCTCCATTTGTTTGTGCGTGATAAGCGATCCCAAGTAGACAAATTTATCGACAGCCTCGTACCTGGCTACCTCCCGAACGTGCGGCAAATTGTTTTGTGCTCTGTCAATTATCATCATCTTGATCTTCCCTTGATTTAATGTTAGGCCGTGTGCCTCGCTTATTAAATGTAATTTATCCATAATGTCCTCCATTTTTTTCTGCACTCGTTATGATTATGAGGATGTTATCCGCATATCGCAAATTACTAATTTTCCTTCCCCCAATCGATATGTCTCCTTGCCATTCTTCTAAAACCTGCCTTATGACATATTCTCGTACCCTTGCCTGGGACAAATTCAGTCTGTTCAACCGATATCTATGGCAGAAGGAACGATTTCAATCGTCCATGTATAATGTGCAGAAGGATCTTACTATCAGTGCTACCGTTCTATAATTCATGCATTCCAAAGATGAGTTTTTTTTTAAAGAAACAAATGTCGTCAATCCAAGGGCCATATGGTTGTCTGCCATACAATGTTACATATTCTGTGGATAGCATCCACTTTTTTTTCTCCCATGGCTTTCAAGATCTCAGCTGTTATCCCGTTTGCTCCTGGAGATTTTTTTGTTTTAAAAGTTTTATTGCTCTTTCCATCTCTTCTGGCATTATGCTGGGCTCCCCTAATGAGTATGCATCACTATCCATCGGGTCGTAGTCACTATCCATCTTCATACAGTTCCTGGCAGTATCTCTTCTACATCTCCATAATGCCGATCAAATTATTAACTTGTTTGTTCTTGATTATTTGCTCTATGCGATTTGATATATTTCATAAATATTACTTATACAGTATACATATTGTTTTTATTTTATCTATTCTAGATCTTTGCAAACCGGCTTAGTTTCATCCCAAAAAAATTTAAAGCATATATTTATACAGGAATTGGGAGTAGACAAAAGCAAGTTGCTAATGAGGCATCAACATTGGAAAATGGCTGCATTTAATGATATCATGCAAATGTTAAAATACTTAAAGAAACATTTTACGATAAACGAAATATGCTCTAATATACACATCGTACTTTATAAACAGTAACGGCTATATTTACTTAATAGAATTATTATATAAATTAGACAGTTTAGAATATTCAACAAAGAGTAGTAATAGTTTAAATTATTCTTAATGTTTCGATTTCTGACTTTCAATATTCAAATTTTCTTCTTTTTTTTTGTAAATTTTCTATTATATACTATAATATTAGAATAGACTAATAAAATTTTTTTTTTTCTGCAGATCGAGAGTGAAAAAAGTACTGGCTGATTTAAAACAACAATATTCTCAGAATATAGAGTACTCATTTACTAATAGCCAGTATCTCGCATTGTGTCTATATATATTGGAGAAAAATAATCATTTCACAGGTGACGGTGTTTGGATTAATGAACAGAACACGAAGGAGCAATCTTTGAAAAAAAGAAATATTATAGAAAAATTTGATAATAATATAGGTACTCTAGAAGACATCAATAATAATTTCAGTATCGAAGATAACAGTGATATTGATCATAATGATATAGATATAAGATTGTAACATTCAATAAATATATACTTAATGTAAATAGTAGGAACAATAATATACATAATGTACTTAAACATTTTTACTTGTACAGAATATTTTACAGCATGTTACAGAAAAAGATTGTATATTTATAACAATGCAACACATGTAAAAATGACATGAAAAAATATAATAATATGTTCCAAACGAGGCTATGAAATGAAAAATAATGCGGAGAATATATGTTACATCAAGTTCGTTGATTTTTATTTATTACAAATTATCTTTGGCTACTATGCGCATAAAATTTGTATTCTATGATACGAGAATGAGATTATACAATTTTGCCTCATTCTTCATTTATTACAAATTATTTTTATATAGACTGAATATTGCAAGATACATAAAGCGAGATTATTTCGATTAAGATTCACTGTTTTCTAACGCAAAGGCACTGCGCGTAAAGCATATAGTTATTCAAGGCACAGAAAGTCTCGAATTATATTACAAATCTGAACATATTTGGTTCAAGGTCCCCCCTCTCTTTCTCTCTGTCTCTCTCTCTCTCTCTCTCTCTCTCCTTTCCTTTTACTACTTCTCTTTCTCTGTTCGTCATTAGTTGAATTAAAAAATTGAAAAATTTATTTTTCTGAAATAGAATAATTTTTAATGCCGTAACGTTATAAGAAAATTATTTTCATTAGGTATATATGTACAAGAATATCTTTTATATATTCTTATCAACCGAGAGAAAGCATTTTCGAATGCGAACGAAGTATCGATAATTACCATGAGATGTCACTCAAAGCGATTTGTTTTTTTTACATAATCTTACCATGAATGAATTTAATTTTTCATTTTAGTTTATTTTATAATTTCATTTCTATCAATTTCTACACAAATTTGTATTTTCAATCGCATCGAGGCATGAAGTTACCAAAGAGCGGCGAAAATACAAAAAAATTTTTATATAAATATATATGTCTCTCCTTCTATTAAATAAAATATTTTATATCCCTCAAGATACATTTTCTTACATCCTTTTTTCTTCGATATTCTTTCTCTCTCACACAAACATTTTATATCCATTTCTATCTAATAGAAATAGATTAATTTTAATCCTGATTTAATTTACCTTTTATTTTTATCTCTATAGTTTTAAAAATTAGGATTATGTTCTACAAGAACTTAATTCTTTTTAATCTTAGAAAAGTTCCTCTTTATTTCCCTTTGTTCTCTCTAGTTCTAATATTTAGAATTAGAAAAAGATATTAAACCGAGATTAAAGTTAATCTATATTTCTATATAGAAGTAGACGTTAGGGCTGCGATTAAATTCTAATTTAATTTAATCAACAATTAATATGATTTTATAGTAAATTTTTTTTACTATATTATAATCTGTTGTCTCTATTAATCGCTTTTTCTATATGTGAAATAATAAAAAATTGATCATTCTATCCATGTTAACAAAATATTACACGTACATTATATTTGTTAAGTTAATTGCTGATTAAATTAATTGGATTTTGATAAAAGTCACTCTTCCACATAAAATGTTACTCGCGATCATTCAAGTAACAAATACAGAATACAGAAACATCGCGGCTATTGCAAAGTGATCACGTGTTCATGTGATCAACTTATTCGAATATTCAAGCTCGAGATTCTTAAGGCTTAAATTAGACCTGTTTTTTTTTAGTTGAACTTCTCTTTCTCAGCCTTTCTCTTTTTCTCTCCAATGTGAAGAGAAAAGGAAGAAAGATGAAACGTGCGAGAACTTCAGCTGAAAATAATACAGATCTATTATTACCCATATTCTTATTTTATATAAAAAATTGAAATGCTGCATCGTTTAAGCTCTTATCGATGCCACGATTTAAATAGCATTTTTTTGGGTAAAATTTATTTCTATCTCAACCTTATATCATAATCGAATTTTGTTTGTTCGCCTTGTTCGAAAGCTACGATAATAAGTAGCGCCGGTGCGAGCCCGGTTGAAATTGCGCGACCTAATAAGTCCAAGACCTAATACTCCTCGCGCTCGTCACGAAACGCAGACAGATCGCAAAAATCGCCTAGAAGAGATCTAGAGTGGAGGAGGCCGCGAGTCAGTTCAGAAAAGGAGGCAGCTGCACGTAGCTCGGCTGGCTGCCGGGCTCGCTTTTGATCATGACCTGATCCTTCATGGCCTGGCGCGTCTGTGGCGAGTGCATGCCGTAGTCCTGCTTCTGATCATTCGGCGGCGGTGGTGGTTGTTGCTGCTGGCCGTAATCGGCCGCGGTCTGGTCGTGCGCATACTTGTCCGCGAGGCAACCACCGTGCTCATCCTCAGACATGGAGTTACCCAGGTGGGTGGGCGGCGAGTGTGTCGTCACCATGGTCTGATAGTCGGCACGAGTGAGAGGCCCACCTGGTGGCGGCGGGCTATTGCCGCCACCAGGATTCATGTAATCCTGATGGACTCGCATGGTGTTGCCGGCGGCAGTCGGCGTAGTGAACAACGCGGCGTCGTGTTGCGTTGGCAACATGCTCGCGTACGGCGAATACGAGACGCTGCCGTTGTTGCCGAAGCTCGCGGCCGCAGCCGCTGCGGTCGAGTACGGCGAATTCGATGGATTCAGCAAATTCAAGTGCCCCAGATCGTACGTCGACGAGTATGCCCAGGCGTCCGGCGGTGCCGTCGCCGTCGTCGGTGACGCAAACGGATTTAGAGTATTGTTGAGCGATGTAAAGGAGCCTGAAAACATAGGAAACATGTACCAATCAAATGTATGGAAAAAATTTATTCTCTTGACAGCCTTCATCTTATCGTAATCTCTTATACAGAGTATAAAAATAAAATAATATTAAAATAATATTTTTCCTCTTCCCTCGAATTAAATAAGATTGACATATTGTCTTGAAAAAAAATAATTAACATTTTTTAATTAAAAATTTAAGTTTATACATTATTTAAGTTTATATATATTATCCCCTCTCCCACCTTTTGATGTGTTTGATTATATTACTCTAAATTTAAGAATTTTTTGTTTAAGAGTAAAATATTTTTCTTTATTTCAATAATAAATATGAATATATTGTTCCTATACTGATTCTATTTCATGATAAATCAAAGACTAATTGGATTCGAAAATCTTTTCTATATGTATAAACTATTGTAGGGATATATTGTAGGGATATATTTAGCTAAGCTAACGCTGAGAACAGGACCGATTCATGCTCACAACCCTCATGAACACCGATTATTTTTGTTTTTATTTAACATTTGACAAACAAAGGATGAATTCTTAACTCTAGCTATACACATTGGAGTTCCAAAAACCCCAATGCAATTTGCTAAATTGAAATTTTCCAATTGAATGTTTCTGAACTTTTCTTTTTCTTTGAACTTATATATCTCGAAGATCCTTAATTCTATCAACATTCTTCTTTTATACATTATGAATTTTTTTTTATTCAATTTTCCATTGAAAAAAAAATTAATTGAAATACATCCATTTTTATGGAAGCTAAGACTAAATGTTGTAAGCGTAAATCAGACAGCGGCCTTAATATTCATAGAAAGTTTGATTTGTATTTTCAATATGCTGAATATTCCGAAACAATAAATCTATGAAATTAATTTATAAAAATACGTGTAATATGGACATAATATAGCTATTGTCTTCTTTTAAGAAACAATGTCGTTCTACTTTTGTTCATTGAACATCAAAAAGAATAGAACGTTTGGATCGATTGTCTCCTAAAAGTGAAGCAATCATAATTATGGTAAATTTATAATGCTCGTGTGTTGCATTGAACCAAATATAGTTTTATATGTATATATAAAATTTTGTATGTATATATAAAAATAATATATATATTTTTTATATTTATATAGTTAATGTATTATACAGAAAAGTAATAAAAAATATATAATGTAAAATTTTAAAACATTTCGCAATTTAAATCTCTTTCTATTATTTCTTTGTATGTGCGTATTCTTCTACTCTTTCTCTCTTTAAAAAAATTCTAACACTTTTAAGAACATATGAAGTCGTGCACAAAAATGCAATTTTACCTGGCAAACCAGGACTAGCGGAACCCGCAGCTATGAAACTGGCAGTCTTGCGAGGTGGTTCTTTCTTCCGCCACTTCGCACGGCGATTCTGAAACCAAACTTGCACGCGAGTTTCTGACAGAGCAAGCTTCAGTGCGAGTTCATCGCGCGCAAAAACATCCGGATAAGGTGCTCGTTCGAAGGCTCTTTCTAATTCTTCCAATTGGTAGGACGTAAAAGTTGTTCTAAAGCGAAGAGATTGAATTAAAAAGAGAATTTTACATATTCATTATTTTTTTATTATTTATATATATATATATATATATTTATTTATCTATAATTTTAATGTAAATAAAAATTATATTGATATTTTAATAACCTTAAGAGATTTTAATAATAAACTTATGAAGTATTTAAAAAAGGACATTTAAATATAACATTGATCAAATAATACTATTGGGTGTATGTACCTCGTCTTTTTCTTTTTGATGTTATTGTTATCAGTCTTCTTCTTTGAGTCCTTCTTGGCTGGCTGCGCTTCGCTACTGACTGCAAAGCAAAGTTAATATTTGTTTGTCTTTGTTAATCATAAAGTTTAATAAGATTATATATAAGAGGAAACTGTAACAGAAAGTTTCGACATCTTATATAGAAAAGGAGACAAGCGCATTACAAAAAGAAAATGACGAAAGGAAAATGGAGAAGATTATCAAGCATGGTTACCTGGCGCGAGTGCGTTGATTGGATCGTCCGGTTTCCTCTTGAGCGCGTTACCGAGTTGCAAGCCCTGCTGGAGACTCGTCGAGGTCGGCGTGACGCTGGTAGATGTTGAAGTGGTGACATCCTGGGTTTGTGGTGGCAACGGTGCATACATGCCGGACAACTCGAGCTCTTTGAGCTCTTTCTGCTGCTGCTGTTGCTGCAAGTGATGCTGATGTTGTGATGCGGCTTGATGATGCGGTGACGGGCTATTGGAGGAGTCCAGTTTGTGAAGCTGACCGCCGCCAGTCGGCATCAAATCGCCGCTTCCATGATGACCTCCGCCTGTCTGCAAGCTCAGCATCACCTGGATACTATGACCCCCGGTGGTTCCACCACGAGTCCCAAAATCCGAGAAAATCGGATCGTCCCATGCTGGTGCGCCGTCCATCTTCTAATAATTTCTTCCGTAAATTCCTTAAACGGGAAACTTTTTCAAAGTTTTTCTTTCTTCGAAGAATCAAACCGAAACACACGCTTCGTAAAATTTCAACGTTTCCTCTATGAAGTATATTTTTCTTGGTCTCAAAGAAATATGTCACTATCGATCCGAAGATAAGATGCTGGGAAAATTTTTCTGAGATGTTGGATTGAATTGATCATCAATAATCCGTTAGCTCTTTCTTTTTTCGCGTTACAGTCTTTATCTTCATTCCGCGTTCATCTTGCACTATTTAATTTATTAAAAATTCAAATTATTTTCTAATTCCCAACTTGAGTTTGCAAAATCCCATCAATTTTCGAAGTTTAATCGATTTAGTCTAACGTATAGCAGGATGTCACAAATCACTTCTATTATCTTCCGTGAAGGCTTCCTTTCTGAATCTTCTTTATCAATTTTACATCTTCGGAAGTCGAGCGACTAATACGGTTGATTTGAAATTAAATTGAAATCCGTGAGTCGGCGGGATCACCGTCTCACACCTTGGCATCGATCACGCCTATTCATCGAGGCTCTTCCGAGATTCTTTCCACTTCCCGCCGGTAGAAAAAAAAGGAAGAGGATCGGCGTCGCCCGATTGCCCGATTGCTCGTAATGGAGCGCGCGCTTGGCAATTGCGATCAATTGTTGCCTGGGTTATGATTAATTTTGATTAGTTTTAAGCGGCGTTAACTCGCGCGATGCGCCGGCCGATTATTCGCGGTGGACCTTGGAAGAACTGGACGGAACCGACGACCGATGTCTCCCTCGAAACGAGAGAACGTCCGTCCTCTCTTCTCTCTATCGGGACACTCTCGCCACTACTCTACGTCCCGAGCCTCTGGCTAATCAGCCACTCACACAGGCTTATATTTTCCATGTCACGCCGGCCCAGACCGCCCCCATACCCGGGGCCCCGGCCAATCCAGCTTCATGCGGGCGCGGTGATGCTGCCCCTCATGGTTCAGCGCCATCGTTCTCCTCGCTCCACTGTCTCAGCGGGTCCCAGTGGTCAGTAGGCGATTTGTCCCCTCTTCTCCATTATCTCTCCCCCTTCCGATCTGCGTGCAAAAAATGTCTCTTGATCTGCTGGTGCGAAGACGGGGGTGGAGATGACACGAGGTACAAACATCCGTGCGAGGGTTACACGCTATAGGAGTTCGTGGGAATAGAAATAAGAGAATCACTCCCCTTTCGTGGGAAGTAAACGTGTTCATTTTCCACCTTGCCAACATCTTTGTGATTGCGTTTAGAAGTAATACGTAACGTGAGATAAACTCGGAAATTAAGAGGAAGAAACATGGAGAAAAGTTCGAGAATCTTTAAAGATCTGGACGATTTCGAGTTGAAGAAATTTGTATTACAGCAACTAATCTTTTTTTTCTTTCATTTGCAATATATGATAAAATAAACTATGTGTTTAAAAAAGCGTAGATTAATATGCAGAGTACGTAACACATATCTCCTTACCTCGGTCTCATCGCGAACATCCTAATGTGTGTTTATATTCCTCTTCTTCTTTTGATTATGTCATCTTTTTAATCATTTGAAATTTTTAAGTGCAGCACAGCAATGCGAAGTATGTGTATAAAATTTCCTGTCGATCAGCATTCATCAAAATCTTTGCAAGAAGTGTAAAAAAAACATTCAAGAGACTTACAATAGCCGAACGAAGCAGAACGAGTCACAATATTATCGTTTTGATGTTAAAGTGATAAATCAAGTGACTTTAATAATCCCATTTTGGAGTCATTTTAACATTTTGATATTATGATGACTTTGTTTTCTGCTCGAGATTTTACAATATCAGTTCCGTCAGTTTTCTTCTTCACCGCTTCTTTTTTCATTTTTTGTGAAATGCAGAATGCAGATTGAAAGCCGACATTCCCGTATACGACGAACTCCTCTTGATGGAGTATCCAGAGGTGGAAAAAATCAGTACTGGACGAAATCGCGAACGGGAGATTCGCGCGTTGATCGATCGATCGCGTAAGGTATACGGTACCTTCGTTACCCCGAGGAAGAGATCCATGTCTCTGTTGGTCGACAGTTGGCGTAGCACTGAGCCAAGCACTCTTAAGCGCAAGCTCAATGAAATCAGCAATCGCCAGGAATTGCCTCGAATTGGTCCAATCAAACCATCCCCCGTTCCCCGTACATGTACGCGTGTATATTAACCACTAATTTCGTTGCTGGTAATTAGCGCGCGTTTGTATACGCGCCGATTTCATCGCGTTCTCCACTCTGATCGCCCATCGCTCCGATCAACCCCAATCATCTTCTCAGTATTATCTTGTCCCTGCTCGATTCCATTACCTCCACACTTGGATATAAATTATTCATTTTAAATTTATTTTATTCTTCATACTTTTATTGTCTTTTGTTAACTTTTATGATGTATTAAATCTATCTATTTCTCTGCTATTAACTACTTTATTAAGAAACATATATTTGAAGCTATAATAATAAGTTTAATATCTGTGAAAAAAATTATTTCTACAGGATTATTTATTGTTTGTTACGCAGATACATTAAAAGATGCGATAACATCCATATAAATAATAATTAAATAACAATATTGATCTAAAATTATTATAAAATGTATTAAAATTTTATAATATATTAGTTTTATAATAAAAAAATTTAATGGAATGGAGTGCAAATTGTGACAAAGAAAAACGTTTCATATAGTTCTAAAATTGAACTCACATTCCTTTTTTTATTGTTCTACCTCTGTAAAATTAAGCTACTTCCGCACTTTTTAATCGTTGTAAGTTATAAATATTTCAATAATTGTACATTACACAATTGAATTTTATTTCACTTGTGATATATTTATTTTCCAGTCAAAACATGTTCATTGATCATTTTTATCTCGAAAAAGGATCAATAGGAGGATTGTAATGATACAAGGGGAATATGACAATTAATAAAAACTTTCAGGACGAGAAGGTGCGATAATGCGGGCGATCACGTTATTGTGACCTATTGTTTCGCCATTTTAACGCATGAAGCTATGACAGCAGTTTATCATTCAATCTAAACATTTAGATGTTATATCAATTAATTTCTAGGAACTCTTGTTGTCATTGCAACTTCGACGAATCATCAAACTTTAAAAAAAATAAAAAATTATTTATATTATAGATATACTATACCTACACATATTTTTTAAATTTATATATATATATATATATATATATATATATATATATATATAATACACATATAGACTTTCCTCTTGCAAAAATTTGTAAAAATATTAAATTATTTTTACAAAAGTCAATTATTGTTAGAAGTATCATTATTTCTTACATAAATTTCTTAGAGTTATTAATTTTTTCTAGATATAAAATATGTAAAATATAACGTATTCTTCTTCTAGACTAGCTATACTTATAAAAGGCTTCTATTCCTAGATTGTACTTAAGCTTTTAAGATCAATTTCCGAGACATTGTTAGTAAATAAGGTGTTTCAATGGTGAGACCTCCTGCGGCGGCTTAATTTTCAATTTTATGGCAGAGCACGAGACCAGATCTCATGCGGGATGTTTTAGGATGTTTCGGGATATTTCTGTGCGTCGAAGAAGGCCCCAGGAGGTCGATGCGCGGCAACGGCGGCGGTGGCGGTGGCGGCGGCGGCGACCGCAAGAGAACGAGGAGAAGTCGGTAACTTAACTGGCCTAAATGGGTTTAACTCGATGTGATTTTGCTGGCGAACCACTAAATTGAACGAATACGAACTAAACTGAACTCAACTAAGCTAATCATATCACATTACTAGCGTTATTAGCCGAGCGACGATATAAGTGAAGGTCCGGTGAGCGCCGGACTGCAGTGTAACGCAGCCTCCTGCACTGACCCTCCGTATCCGTGACTTTCTCTCGCATCCGCGCGTCCGCCATCTTGTACCTCCTCCTCGCGAGGTACAAACATGACCTACATAAATAACGCGTATTCGTTTGCCGTTCGTTCCTGTTGCCGGATAAACCAGGTGATCAAGGTGAATCGAAGAAGTCCGAGAAGGATTCGCGTGTGATTCTCCGCCATTGCGTTTCCGCGCTTTTTGCGCCGGAAGTGCGCACGCCGGATGCGAGCTGTCGCGTCGCGTTGGATCAAGAGTGAACGAGACTCCATATTGTTCTCATAATGTAATGTCATAATTCGCAGATCACAAATATTCATGTTAAAAAATTGCGAGACATCGAACAAAACTTAACAAAAAAAATAAATAAATTATAAGAGATAATATTATTTTGAATCTTTTTTGTATCTTTGTAGCAAATCTTGCAACTCGCATGTGCTTTTAGACTTTCATATCGCGAATTTGGTATCCATCAAAAGGAGACGGATAGTGTGCGTTTTTATCGCTTAAATCGCTCGTTTGAAGATTTGCAAATAACTATATTGGCGATGTGAACAAACACATGGAGCGCGAGAAAAGAACAAAAACGTGGAGTACATACATTGCACAAGGAAGAAGATACATAATGCTCCCCACTCCATCTATAATGTGGTTGGATGAAGTCTGGAAAGAGATAAGAAAAGAAGACAAGTGTGATACGTTGTTGCCCCACTACTTCGTGCGAAGAGGGGTAAAATGGCGCGGCCTCTTCAGTTCCACCTCTTCGCATCACAGCTTCCATCAAATCAACCCTCGATACGTAGCGCAGATATTGTTATACATAGAGATGACATACAGATTATTCTAAAGTCTACTCTCTTTTTAGCTGTACTCTGTGAGACACACGTTCAAACTGTGATAAATGAAAAAAATAAATGTTTATTATGATAATAAACACATAAAGATAAAAATCTTATTATCAAAAATAAAAAAATAGTACAGCCGAAAAGAAGATATTTCTACATATCTATAAATTATATGCAATATAATTATATCTTTTTTATATTTTGCTTAATTTAATATTATTAAACAATTAACATCATCAAAATCACGTATTAATTAAATACGTTTCTTTTTAAATTTAATATATCAAATCATTAATTTGAAGAATATTTAAAATAAACAATTACAATTTCTAATTGTTAAGAATAAGAGTACAGACACAACAGAAGGAATATAAGAAATGATGATTTTAATGTATTAAAAATATCGAATACACCAGAGAATATACAGTTTTTAAAAGGTTGAAATCATTATTCCTTATTTCTTCTATTGTATTTGCATCCTAATAATAGATAAATAAAAAAACAATATAATTTATTCTGTACATATTATTCCTATAAATTAATCTTAACAATTACATATTTATATTTATTGCATATAATCCTAGTATAAGGATGAAACTTCATGTACATAAGTTAATAATAATTTCATAAAATGCCCCGGTTTTACAAAAGACATCTCGATTATTGTACAATAATAAAACAATAATAACCGGAATATTAAAATTAGAGCTCGACCAAATCATTTGACATTACATTTTACTACAATTGTAATTTAAGAAAAAGTTTTTGATAAATAAGATAGATGTTATAAGAATTAACATTGGACAAATCTTAATACTGTTATAAAATATCCTTTAATTAATATTATAACACTACTAAGTGCATGTACAGAATTCTTGTGGATCACATAAAATTTCGCAAATATAGACGCGAGGTCGAATCTAATCTTCATCATGAGAGGAAACTTTGTCGGAAACACACGCGCATGCGAGAGAGATAGAGAGATACGGACAGAGAGACGCAAATGCTCGACCTCTGAACGGTAGACTTCTTTTTTCTACACGTCATCCGTATTTTTTTTACATCGTAGGTATGTCGTAGCGTTTAACGACGAACGTACAGTGCTGCCCGCAGCGTCGGAGCCCGCCAATTGAGCCTGTTAACGCTCAATTGATCTAAATTGCTTCAATTGGACGTAATTACGCGAAGGCGACGAGGAACCTCCGCCATGTTTCTCTCTTTCTCTTTCTCTCTCTTTTTCTTTTTCTCTGTGCCGCAAATATCATTCAACGAGATGCTATGTTCTCAAGCTCTTCCTGTCGACCACTATTGATATCGTACTTTTAACTGTCGGTCGAGACAGCAAAGTGAAATTTTTCTGCTAAAATCTCCCAGCAAATTTTACAGCATAAAGCTTATAAATTATTAATAAAATAATCTACATGTAAAGAGAGAAAGATAAGAAAAAAATCCTTATTATTTTGAGCTCGTATAAGATATCAAATTAATAAAAAAAATATGAAATGATTATAATGTATACGCTCAATATATCGGAAATCGTGTAAGTTTATGTGATATTTCGCAATTGCGAAAAATAAGACGAAAATTAAGAGACATATTTCTCTATACCTGCGTCATAAATCATCGATTTTATATTGATAGCTGAATTCCTCGGATTATATACATTAAAACATGAAAATTTAGATATGCTCAAAGAAAGAATCAAGTTCTTTGTATTATTCTAGTGTACAACTCAGCATGAGAATAAATTTGTTTTATTTTTGACTTTTTGAAAATACGGACTAAACGTAATATGCATCTAAATATTGATAATAAATAAGATAGTTATAATCGATTTTTTAGGACATCTCAATTTTAATTTATTCTTTTCTTACTTTTAATATATTTTTACTATTTTTAGTACTTTTAATATTTATTTATAAATTATTAAAAAATATATAATTATATTTATAAAATATATAATTGAATATAATACAATCAATGTGACAATCGATTAAGTAACCGTACCATCGTGAGAAAAAAAAATAAAAATTTGGAAAATTAAAAATTGAACATTTCAAATTGATGCAACACAATTTATGAAGTTAATATCCAAATGCGCGGTTCCGAACTTGCGCAAATATCGCCCTTCGAAGTGAGAGAAAATATAACACTTTAAACGATGACGTCGCATCCTGATTAACTCATCGGCGAACACGCTCGCATGCATCCGTTGCATTTGTATCCCCGTTAGTATTTGCGCACCGAATATTATTTATAATACGATACCTTCATTATTTAACAGTGCGAATTTCTACTCGATATTTGCTTGTATGTATAAAAACACATTGAAAATGTTTAATAAAATTATTTATTGTTTATTTCTATTAATATACTTTCTAAATTTCTTGAAGAGAAATCTCATTCCAAAAGAGTTAAAATATATATGCCACTATTGAAAAAGAGTGAAAAATTTGTACTTTTAAATAAGAGTGGCAGATTTTCACTCTTTTTTTTTAAATTGAGATTTACTCCAAAAAAGAAATAAGAGTTCTTTTTTGGAGGTAAATCTTCCAAAACAGTAAAAATTTTTCACTCTTATTTAAGAGTGCAAATCAATAGTGATAATATTTTGACTCTTTTGGAATAAGATTTCACTTCAAGAAATTTAAAGATTAGTTTTAATCTCGGTTTAACTTACTTTTTTCTTCTTTTAGTTCTAAGAATCAGAAAAAAATAAAGAATAAATTAAATCGAGATTAAAGTTAATCTACATTGATAAAAATAAGCCTAAGGTTCATTTCTACTATAATGTAGATTAATTTTAATTTTAATTTTGATTTAACTTGCTTTTTATCCTTTTCTAATTCTTAAAACTAGAAAAAATATCAAATAAATTAAATTAAGATTAAAAATTAATCTATATTGAAATATGGTCATAAGTCATACGTTTGCTTTTATACAAAGAGAAATGCATTAATAATTAAATCTCTCGATATTTTTATACATCTTTTGCTATTTCTATGAAGTGTAGATGTAATGACAACGATTATGACACGGGAATAGCATAATTTTCTCGTAGTCACTATAAAACATCGAGAATAAAGTATCCGGGATGGCTGCGGGTCGCGTGTCGGGAAGAGTCATCTCTCAGCCAGCATAAACGGACTTTAAAAGCATATGGTTTCGCCATACGGGGTCCTGGAGGACTCCCGAGAGCAATTTATCGATGAAATATTTTCGTCGATGTGTGGGTGCTATCTTTTCAAAGGTACAGTCATATAATAATCTTGAATACTGCCTCACTGAAATAAATTATTCGTTTGTTCTCAATAAAAGTCATATAAATGCAATGAAAAGTATTAAAAAGAAAAAATATAAAATATTTTATGATGTTTGTGAATTACCTAATTAAATTCAAATAGCTCGTGTATTAATATTTTATTTTACATATTGCATAATATACATTATGCAATATTAATGCGTTTATAATATATATTAGAAACACATATATACATATAAGAAATTAATCGAAAATAAAATTCAAAAAAACAAAAAAAGATTTATGTTAAATACATCTTTTCTCTTATTTAGATTCACATTTATATTTATATTTCTCATAAAATATTCGTAGATGTAAAATTTTTATAATAGATTTAACATTTTTATAATAGAAACTTCAAATATCTTTGAGGCAAAAGAAGTACATTTGAAAAATATCTTGATTAAGTTAGTTTGGATTCCAATTTCTGTAAGTAGATTAGAACCATCCGACCATCGTGTCGATCGCGGCCTGCATATGGGTACATTTTTCTGCGTTTCTGCGTGAATACGAGGAGCAATCAGATCCAAAAATATGTATGTTATGAACTGTTCCCACCCGCAGTCATGTTATATTGTATTATGTAGATCTTGTATGCGGGACGACGTCGAGTAGAGCGTTCCTGCCCTCGACGACACGTCATGAGAAAACGATTCGCCGTGAAATCGCGTTCTCACGAATCATGTGGGTCCACGAGTTGTCGATTAAATGTGATCGCGGGGACATAAGACATTTACGGGGGTGTTATATTTAATGTCCATTACAAATTATATTATTTGAGATATCAAAAAATAAGTTATACTATCTATATAATACTAAAAAGCGAAAATTATCTTTAATTTTACATTTGTTGTTTGTTAGAAGTAAATATTAGTTTATTTTAAAAGTTGAAACTATTTTACAATAATTTAAGAAAAATATTTTTTATCTAACATATTTATGTATGTTACGAAATTTTTACTGTAAATTGAAGTATTGTATGATTGTTAATGAATGTTTCTATTGACTAAAATAATATTTGTCTAGAATATTTTAACATTATTTCTAAACATATAATCATTATATTTATATATAATTCTGTTAGAATTAACAAGTTTTCTAATTGAAGTTTTCTAATTGACAAGAAGATCC
>Ga0157363_1001623_pt1 | contig 18974 bp, 23 predicted proteins | sample AttsexASBM1_FD_111477 | JGI IMG/M metagenome (GOLD analysis project Ga0157363, IMG submission 111477) | Fungus gardens microbial communities from leaf cutter ant in Ribeirão Preto, State of São Paulo, Brazil - Atta sexdens ASBM1 | ecosystem: Host-associated > Fungi > Mycelium > Unclassified ... | reverse complement strand
TGTGTGTGTGTGTATATATATATATATATATATATATATATATATATATATATATATATATATATATATATATATATATATATATATATATATATATATATATATATATATATAGACAATGTATAAAGTTTTTTTTATTCAATCGTAAGCTTCAGTTACGAAGACGTTAAGACAAAATAAAAGACTATATACATCGAAAATCAATTGAGACAACAAGAGATATTCTTGTCATCATGTCGACCAAGCCCACCATCGTCGAGAGAAAGCGAGGTATTGGGAATGTCCTGAAGAAAAAGCATTAAAGTCACTGTCATCATCAATCGTCGGCAAAATATAAATTAAACGATAAGTATCTTCTTTGTTTTACAAGTGCATTTATGATGACTAGTGTTAATTTTTATTTTGTGCTAAAAGCGAACAGTAAATAACAAGTTTTTTGTTCTCTTTTTCCAGAAAGCGCTGCTATTGATGCTTAAGCCACCAAACACCGCTGTTCTTAGCCGATGTCCCGAACAACCAAACGCCGCTGATGTTCGAGCCATCGATACCTGCGTTATTGCTCGATGCCCATTTGCATTTCTAAAAATATTTTTTAATAATTCATATATATAAATTAATTTAGTAATAATAAATTAAGTAATAATAAATTTTGTATTTTTTAATCTCTGTTTGTTTTTTTTTATCCTTTCGTATATCTGATCCATTACAGCGATTTCTATATTGTTCTTGATTTTATAGCTATTTTCTATTCAATACTTTTTTATACACATGTAGTCAAGATTCATTCTGTACAAAAAATAGAAGACACAAGCCGCATATTTCAGTCCTCTATTTTATATTGGGTTGTCCGGAAAGTTCGTGCCGACTAATCTATATAATTTAATAAATGTATGCTAAAATTTCAATTTTCCTTCAATGTCGGCACGAACTTTCCGGACAACCTAATATATGTGTGAAGAGATTACATTATAATTTTAAATTAAAAATTTTTTTATTTATATTTCTTTTACATAATTTTTTTTCTTTTATATAATTTTTTCTTACGCACAAAAAACTACAGCTTCGCAGTCGAGGAGTTGATTTTTATTAAAGTAATCGCTAGCGCATATTATATTTGATACATCTTTAACATCTGTTACAGTAGATGCGATATTCGAGAATCGTGTAAACTTTGTATTGACTTTCTCGACCAACTAATTGATCAAATGCTAATTCAATGCATTGATCTAAATTGAACATAAACAATATTGTTGATTCAGTTATCATTAAACATACATCGGATGATTCCAAGCATACAATTTTAACATTTTCAATCGTACTGAATCGCACAGTCAGCGGTCCAACACTAATAGAATTACCCTTGTGATGATTCCGAAGACAGTTTTGAATGTTCCAACGTTATTCAGAGTCTTTTCATGTTTCGATAGATAGCATTAATTCGTTTTCACGATTATCTTCTATTGCAATCTCCACGTATTTCAGTGGGCCACGTTAACGGATACCAATTTCTAGAAATTTGTATCCCGTACGTGTCAATGCGAATTTTTTGCCTAGTATTCGAACCACACGATGCATGGACGCGCTATAAAAAATATAAAAGAAACATTAAATAACTAATTAAATAGTTGATTTGAAAAAGTACAAAGTGGGGAATTCTTAAACTTACTTGGCACATCTTTTCATAAATGATGAAATTTTATCATTATTCTGAAGTGGAATATAATTTTTTTTTCATATGTTGCTTCCTACAGAATACATTGCTGCTGCTGCTGCTGCTGCTGCTCAACATATTATTAATTAATTTCTATTATTAATTAATTTCTTAACTGCAAGGAAAGGAAAGAGAAAAGAAATTTAAAACGTATTTTAGAAAAATCTCATATTTTATTTTAAACTTGATGTGTCTCTTTTTGGACCATCAATTATATATCTTAAATAAATTCAGTAATGCACAATTCTTAACATGTTTTACACATCGCATAATATCAGTAACATTTAGATTATTCAAAAAATCTATATTTTCAATCAACATCCAGGATCTCAATGATCAAATCGTCGCTATTGAATATATCGTTGTATACGTTGAAGGATGTGAAAAACGCACCATTTGCGTTTTTCACATCCTTTAACGTATACGAGAGTTTTATTCTGTTATCATCTTCTTCCGCACCAATTACAGCCAGGTAATCAGGTTTCATCATGCTGTATGGGATCTCGTCTTCTCATCACAATCCATGGTGATACGCACTTAGCCAGGAAGCACAATACTTTTTGATTTTGTCAAGAAATTCCATGGGACATGTAAAAATATAGCGAGAAAGAATGGCTCCTTTTTTCAACTCTGCTACTTCCTTCAAGAAAAATAATTTTCTTTTCAACGATAAATTCTTGCCACAAACGTTAGTACGGTGGCGAACGATTTTTTGAGACTGATCGATTTTGATGAATCGTATTTTATAGCTTGACGGAGAATGCACTTAAGTGATTTTGCGCACAACGTTATACTGAACAACGTGATCGTGTATGATGAGACAATATGCTGTAGTATTTGCAGGTATGTTCTCCTTGCAGTCAAATTCTGTGCGTACATCCACATTCGTTTTGTCGCGAGCAGTCAATGACTGCAAAAGGTCCTTTCTTGACAAACGAGAGTTGAGTAGTATTTCGAAGCAGCCATAAATGCTTTACAAAAATGTGTGTACATATCAAATATTGGGTTGTTCGGAAAGTTCCGATGTTGAAGAAAAATTGAAACGCAGAAGATTTAAATTTTAGTATACATTTATTAAATTATTGTATATAGGTTAGTCGGCACGAACTTTTCAATAGCACGGACAACCCAATAGAATAACAGCGTATCTCTTTTAATCAAAATCCAAATTAACATCATCGTATGGATAAAAATTTGAATTTAAATAGAGATTCACATTACTCAAATTACTCAAATTACAAGCGTCGAATACGCATCTTGCAATATGTTGTTCTTTCGATTGGTCTGCACAGCAAAAATAACGTATCGTCTTCTCGAGCTGAATAATCGTTTTGCTGGCTTGTAAATGCTTGGTATTTTATGACAGAATATTCGTACAAATTCTACGAGCGAAAACTCATGCTCAGATAACGACCGCTTTCTAATGCTCGTAGCATCGACAGCTTATTTATTTCGCTCAATAATACATGCGGCATTCGCCACTTTGAACAATTCAATCATCGGGTTTTATCGCCGGATCTCCAATCAGACAATTATTGTTATTGAGCGATCTTATCAAAATCAACTTGTAACGAACTTTGACCATGCGTTTGTAATCCTCACAAAAGCCCAACAGCATGTTAAGCGGTATGCAAAAATTAAAATGTTCTTCCTCTGTGCCGGATCTAGTGTTCCATCCGACGTTCAGCGCAATCAAAGATTTCTCATACATCAGCGATATGTAGTTCTTGATGGTACTGGTAATTTCGACGTTTTTGTTGAGATCAATTTCCACACTATTGAGTTTGTATCGAATTTCATCAAACATGAACGCGACGCAATTACTTGCCAATATCGCAACCTTGAACCTCTCTGTTCTTCGTCAGTTTCCCTTAACATATAGAAAACTTTCGCACGACAACGTATATAAATCCTGTTGCTGTAAGGGTATTCTTATCTCGTCGCTATATTCAAACGTTGTGTTAGCAAACGGATTGTATGTGTGAGTCTCAATCTTTACGATACGATCATCGAAGATCAAATCATTCTTGATGTTTAGGATATCAATCATCTCGAAAGTTGCGTACCGTTGAACTCCAAAGATTTTAAAAATTTAATGAAATTAAAATAAATAAACGGGCTGAGTTTCTTCTTTCTGATGCAGCTGGATGAGTGAATGTAGTCGAGCGGTGATGTTACCAGCCTTTAAAAAATGCATTATCTCTCTGCGTGCGCTCCGCTCCGTTCAACAGCATCTCACGCTCGCGCTATCGCTGTCGTCATCGCACGTGTAATTTGACGGTGATTCTTCTTCTCAAAAAGCAATCGTCCGTTTGATCGACAACGCGTATCGTTAGATCCGTAATGCTTCGTGCAGAAATCGGCAAATAAATGATTTGCGCGCACCTTCCTGATATCTTATATCTCGGCGGCACGCTTGACGAAAATTCGTGTGTGTACCTTTGCCGTTGCTGTATGCGTTCGCGTACGTAAGGACACTGCTCTTCCCACTCAGCGTAAATGTCAACGAAATTACGGAAAAAGTGTTCGATGAATACTGAGATTTCGTGGCACCTCGGGTTTTATAAATTCGTGCGCATCGATCGTAGAAACACATCAGCACACTTCGCAAACACATCAGTCCGCAGAAGTTTTGTACGTCTGATATACGATTGTACTCTATTGTCGTAATACTGTTCCCGAAATATCACATCAGTTCCTTAGGCAGTAGAAGATTACCGAAATTGTTAAAGTACACTATGCGGTTGTTCTTTTTCATGTAAGCTATGAGCCCAATGAGCCCTGTCGCATCGTCCAGATTCACGATACCACTTTTGTTTCGACGCGCGCCGCTCGTCGATAAAGCGCATGAAAACACCTCTAAAGTACAGCATACGACTTAGCACGTTCAATTGCACGTTGGTAATTGCACTCGAGAACATTTTTATCGTCTCTTTAGCATTTTTTTTCTTCGTTGCTACAGCGTTTATAGGTGAAATACAGTCCGCGTCTATATTTGTGCGGAGCGAGATACAGTCTGCGACACTGTTCCATCACGCGATTGTGATGTTGCAGCTCTTCGAATGATGTCGCGCGGCTTTGCTATCGTTTACCGCTTTCGCCACGCTAACCGCTCTGCCAATCAAAGTCGCAAACGCGTCCAACATCAGCAGAAACGGTAACGCGCCATTTCGTTTTGCCATCAGTAATGTCCGCTTTTTCGTTCTTTTTTTCCTCATCTTTTTCTTCTTCGATTTCATGTTTGCCGATCTTGGTCTTGGTTTTCGCTGCCCAGACAATAGCAGCGGCAGTTCTCTCGCTAAGAGTCGAATCTTTCGCTTTCGGTGAGGTCATTGCTCCGAGAATACGCAATGTCGTGTTCTCGGCACGACGCGTCCAGCGGATTTATGCCTGTGTCACCTCTTGCTAATCGCTTCGCAAGCCTAGTGCCTGGATCGCAAACTGGTAGCCTGGGATATGTAACTCAAAAGGAAGCGCATTTATCGCTCGATTCAGCAGACTCTCGCGCGATGCAGATATTCACTACAGTTTTTTATCTTTCTTTATCTTCGGTGCTGTACCATCTATGTGCGTTCGTTTTCACGACTGATTGTAGTGCTCGTCGCAACATATCGTTTCGAACTTCCGGTTCTGTTTTCATGTGTTCTGGAAGCTTGTCTCACACACGATCGATATAATCATCGTACACGAGTAAGTGTATGACCTTCAATACATACTGCAACTGCTCAACGCTCAAGTCCTGAATGTCGAAAAGATGACACAGCGCGAGATACATTTTGTTATTGTGCGACTAGCGGATTTGCACACCTTTAAATAAGTCGAGAGCAAACAACCTGTGTGAGCATGAAATTTGTATAGCAACTGCTGACGATATGCGTCACGACCTATGATGGGAGACGACGTGGAGAAGTGTAAGCACGGCGAAATGCTGCCGAGTACTGTATGTGCGATTATTTGCGGTCCGTCAAATTATGATAAAATCAACGTTCTCATAAGCTTGCTCGAGAACCAAATGTTATACGTTTCGAGAACGTATATATTTATTCAAAATCGCTATAATAGCTAAAGTATCAATATCTCGAAAATTTATTTACGTCTATCGATGAAATCAACTATTTTATGTTCTCTAACAACAGCGATGTTGTTCCACCGAGTGAGGCGCGCCCAAATTCTATTTTATCTTTGATGACGTGGCATGTGACAAGCAGGATACCGTGAGAGAATATTTCTCGATGAGTCGCCACGCAAATGTAGACTGCTTCTCTGTCAGAGACGTATGCAAGGATACCTAAGCATCTGATGCGCGACAACGCGAACTTGCTAATTCTATTCAAGCAGGATGGTATCAGCTTAAAACACGATTACAACGATCACGTGAATACCGATATGTCGTACGATGAATTTTGCGCATTGTGTTGCGACTGTTGGCGACAAAAATATGGATTTCTAGTGATAGACAATGTGCTTAAAGACGGAAGGTACAGAAAAAGATTTAACAAGTTCGCGATAGTATTGGGCAACAGATAATACAAACACGTAATCGCGTCGTTGATGATCACGCCCAAGTAATAGAAGAAATTTGGAAAGGGATTATTTCACGCAATAACGCTGAACGACGCGATCGATTACATGCATTGGATGATCCCAATAAACTAGTGGATCTACGACTGCTCGACACTTCGCACCGAGCGAGCAACAACGTTCACGATAACGAGATGTTGTTGATCATCAAAGAATTTCGCGAAGCCTCATTATAAATTAAATTGCGCATGAAATAAGTCAGTCGAGTTGTGTCATTGAGAAAAAAATTTTCTTTGTTTCCTATATCGTGCGCCGAATCATGAAAAAGAAATCCGATGAAAAGAGAGAAAAAATTAGCTCCGAAAGACATCGGCGTCGAAGAATTGCATGCTCCAACGAAAAGAAATTTTTCGAAAAGGCGCGTCATAGTTCAGGAATATGATGGTCTGTGGCAGGTTGACATTGTCGAGATGCATACTCGCGATTCAACAGAAGTCATCACTACATATTCATTGTCATCGATGTATTCAGCAAGTACGCGTGGGCATACCGCTCAAGAGTAAAGGTGGAAACGAGACGGCTAAAGCTATCGCTGAGATAATTCGAAAGAGCAAGAGATGTCCAAAAAATCTACAGACTGATATGGGAAAAGAATTTTACAACATTGACGTGCAATGGTTATTGAAAAAATAATATTCATTATTCATCATTATTAATATCAATCATTATTCAATATATTCCGTATGAAGGCATCGGTCGTCGAGCGATTCATTCGCACATTAAAAATATGTAGAAGATGTTTACATTTAACGGACACTATAAGTGGATCAATGCGCTGTCGCAGCTTGTATCAGATTATAATACGTGCAAGCATCGAGCGATCAATATGCGATCCGTCGACGTTATTTTCGCTAAAAAACTCTTGGCCACGGTATATAGCAACATCCGATCGCGAATCCGGTGAAATTCAAAATAGGTGCATGTGAGCAAATTTAAAACTGTCTTCAAGAAGAGTTATACACCAAATTGGACCAAAATGTTTAAAATCACTAAAATGCAGCATACTGATCCTGTAACTACTGGATAATTATCGCAGAAAATCTATCTCTGGAGCGTTCTATGAACATGAGCGTGGCTTATTAGGACATCTCGTGGAGAAAATATTGCGCAGGAAAGGAGACGAGGTTTACGTAAAATGGTTGAAATTAGATGAATCGCACAATTCTTGGATACACAAGGATAATATAGTTTAATACAAACTGTATTTTCATAAAAAAATGTATTTATTTTAAATATATAAATATAAATATATAAATATATAAATATAAAACTATATATAAAAAATATATGAAATACATAAGATGTATAAAATGTTTATTATTTATATCCATCTTTTTCAATTTAATAAAAAAATTTTTATTTTTTACTATAAATGTAATACCATATAAATATAATACTATATACAATAATTATTTAGGATTATACATTTCAATAATATAATTCATTTCAATAATACAATTACATGACCTTTTTTATAAAGATATTCGATAATATTCTCATAATAATATTTTGGTTGAATTCGGTTAGGTTACGTATCGTTTGTTGTCGTACGGATTCACAGTGATTTTCGTCTCGGATATCGTATATACTTGATGTAATTTTGATCTTATACATGACTGTTGACGCGTCATTTTAAGTTCATCGTTTAAATCGGGTGTAATCATCGAACGTTATAGTTCGCGCTACGATGTTACTTTTGATACCTTTCTTTTAGTGTCTTTTTTACTATCTACCCTCAATGTATATTTTCACTCTGAATCCGACGAATTCAGTCAATATTGCACCATTATTTTCATTAAGTATGGCACTTTTTTGTTCGCAAGTGATATACCATACACATTATCGATAGAATAATCACTCATGTTAAACCTATGTAGTAATATCGCGCTTCATTTGTTCATAAACGTCATCACACGCGATACGATATATGAGGCTATCAGTACATAATTTCACATTTTTTGCGATACAGCAGTAATATATATTGATGTGAAATTCATACAAACAGACCTTCGATATATCAAGTATACACATTCCTACGTAGATCGGTTTGTTGAACTTCAACTCATGTTTATGAATTTCAATTGTTATCAGATTTTCAGAAAATACACTTCTGCTGTGAACATTCGGCTTCGCGATCATTGCCTCTGCGCCGTATTGTCCATCCCATTGTGTTAATAATTTTACATCGATGGATTGCGCATGTTCTCCATGATTTTGCCAAATACTACATTATTCACTAACGTAAATAAATTTTTCTCAAAGTCAAGTTCTTCGCAAGCGTTCTAAATTTTGAATTAAGTTCTATGTAATTGCGAAGTCATGGTGATTGTGCGAATATGCAATGAATCTTTATACGAAGACCGTAACGCATGCACTGCTGCAAGTTGCGATAATGTATAACGTAACGTTTTTTGTCATACACAATCGCTAAAAGTTATCCTGCTGCTTGCCAGATGGTTTATCACGCGTTGTACAAAATGGCAAGTCAACGACGTATTCGTGCAAACGCTCCGAATTCTAAGTCGACCTCAAGAACGTAATCTGTGAGCGAATCCTGAGCAATCGCGTTAACATCAAAATCCGAGACATTATTCACTGAAATTTAGCATATGGCAATGGTTGACACATCACCCATCCATATAGATTATTAATATCGAAGTACATCAAGTAGAAGATTTCTACAGATTGACTGCATATATTTGTTATTGACTCGCGTGTATCTGCTGAAACATTGACTAAGATCGCCGCGTATATCGCACTCGATAAATATAATATCACCATATAGATGTCAGTGAGCAGTTCGAAATTTACAAGTGTATGTTTCAACATAACGTCTCATGTAAAACCTGATAAAGTAAAATAATACGCAGGGTCGAGATCGTAACTTTCAATACATTTATCGTGAAAATTTTCAAATGTCGGCTAACAGCAATATGTCCGTTTTTAAATATAGATTGTTGTATTCACCCAAGGTTTGAACAGAGAACTGTTGCCAAACGTTCACGGTGTGTGAATGTTTCAGATACAGTATCATCGGTCAAGGAACTGGAGAATGATTCGCGCGATAGTAGACGCGTATCCTGCAGCTTGTCAGCGCAATCAATGTATTCGTGAATAGAAACTGAACACGAAATACTTTTCAGTAACTCGAAGTCTTTTTCGGACAAATTTTGAAATTCGCATTGTAAAATTCGAAATTTTATTGAGAAAGGATACTAATTTGTCGAGACTAGTACTTAAAAATTATAAGAATCGATGAACCGTAATTTTATTATGCGAATTTGATCTTTCAGCTGTATTTTTAACATTTTTTGTAAATGATATATATTTTCCTTTGTTATTGGTAAAAAATCTATATTGCCTTGATATGCTATTTCTTTGATAATAAAATGAGTCATAGCCTGGAAAATTATGGGAATAAAATATGAGTTTTTATAATTTAAATTGCAATTTGAATGCGTGAGACCCCTGTAACGATCGGTTAAATGGCAACGATCGCTTACTCGATTATCGTTTAACGCGAAAGGCTTTTCGCACACATGACAATATATCGCGCTGCGCAATGTCTTCCACTGTTCGCTCAACAAAGTTTCCATAGGAACATTAGCTGCTAAAATTTTTTTTACGTGATGTATTAAACTTCTCAGTTTTTGATGAATCATGAAGCGCAATCCGGATCGCGATGAAATTGATATTTTGATAGCGAATCGTCGTACGAACAGCGCACGTAATATCCTATTACTAAATACTTGATGATGATGTTGATATGTGCGCGTAGATGCTTCCTGATCGCTATCAGTTTTTTCGAGGATGCATTCTAGATCAGCGTAAATGGAACTCGTTCCTTCCTATTATAGTTGTTAAAACTCAACCACTTGTCGTTATCGCTTGATAGTCAAATAGCGCAATCGAATAGTGCAGTTTATTCGTCGGCAATCTATCATGACTGCAATCTCTCGTTGGAATGAAAATAATGTAAATAGCTACAAATAAAAATAAATAACAATTTTTTTTTTACAGAAGAATTCGCTTTTATTAATCATATACTTATCGATCGCAAATGTACTTTTGACCATGATGTTTACTCAATTGCGAACTCATGAACCGGAATAGATTCTTGATCTATACGAAATGACTCACATTGTCGTCGCGGATCTTGCAAATATAATAAATTGACATATTATATTTCTCTTTTCTGTCGTCAGTGAGTCGTATCGGGAGAACGTTTAGCGTTTTCTGTGCTTCAATACCATATACATTAATGGACAATTCGTTGAGACGTTCGATTTCGTTATGTCTTTTAACGTTACAAGAAATTCTATTTTGCAAATTCAGCATCATATAGTGTAGATAGGAAGATTCACGATCCGCGTTTCATTCGGCTGGATACAGAATGGCAACCACCGATCACGAGAAGCATGCATTGTCCATTGATGGCACGTTAATCACTGCTCTCTTTGTCATTATTTCTCGTGGCACTTCGAAGCGACATCTCACGCGCATTAGATTACACTTATTGATGTTTATTGTAAGATTCAGGATTCGCGACAACGCTCACCTACTGTCACGTTCTTGAATCTCCTCGATAGATGCCAACGTGGGTTCGATGTCGTACCGCTTGTACCACTCACACAAGTTCAATATTTGAAAGAGTTCATAGTTTTTAGTATTAATACTTTTATTGGCACGTTTATCAAATCCGTCGCAAATTCACCATTAAATATCGTGTTCATTTTTATACAGTTGTGTCTTTCTATTATGTCTTGCACTCACTCGAACACTACACTGCTGATGTCTTCTAAAAATCGTCACGACTCGATATAATTCGCGTTAATTATCGTACCGATAAAAATTCGATTTTTAAAAAACGCTGCATCGATCTCTCGCCAAACAAAAGATCTTTCCATGTTATTGTTATTGTTATTGTTAGTGCTCAATCAGTGCTAGTGCGTAATCACCACCAAAATGTAAAAATTGTCTTTCTAATTGAGTCTTTGTCGTGCAATTGTAGCAATTAGAGATTGTCTGTATCCAGGGGAAAACCGTGGACGCTTGACATGATTGCATTCTTCAAGTTGTTTAATAAATTCATTGCCCTCTTCTATCCATGCGAAACACTCCTTCAAGGCAATTTGGTGGGATCGCTTCAACAGATCGCGCTCTTGAAATCTCGATTCAGATTTACAACGATTTACTAACAGTAAGACGAGTTTGCTCTCATAGATTTCAACATACCATAATCTAGCGCATTTCTAGACTGAATTTATATTTGTCTGTAATTCCTTCTTTTCAGAATAGAGCATTATGCGTTCATTTTCAAAGTATGCTTCAAAAACGCTTCACCTTCATAAAATTTATGAAAATACAATTCTATCGAGTTTCACTTACATTTACACTTCTACTAACCTTGAAACATATTGCAAAACAGGTTCGATTGTCATGTCCCCCTCCCAAAAAAAGGATAAACGATCGAGGCTTTTTTCAAGGAAGGGATGTTTTAATATCATCGATTTCAATAGCAGCCAGATGTTGGCAATCAATCGATTAGTTATGAAACTTGGTATTTATTTAAAATAATTAAAAAATATTGTTTCTAGAAAAATTACATTACGCCATATCTTGGCCAAAAAACGGTTGGAGTATATATATATGGCGAATAGCTTTCATAACACTTTTCATTTTACAACCATTTATTTTTTGTTCATAGCAATATTCTCTTTTTTATAATGTTTTTTGTTGTCTTATGACTGCAGTCCCCAAAATCTGATGTCTTATTGCCACTCCGCATAACGTCATACCCCCGAAGAATCACACCTCCGAAGAATCCCCGCATCCCGCATTCACCCTTGGCATTCCCGAGTTAGAACGCCCACAGCATTACTACTTACTTAGACACAAAACGTGATAGCAAGTCGATCCATTTATAATTTCCATTGTGTGTAAATTGTTTCCACATATCGTTTTTCAACGTACAAACCGTTCAACGACAGAATGAATCCTTCATTATGTGGAATATGAATAATGATTTATTTGTGTTTTTCAGGAGTTTTTTGCACGTTTTCGTTGTAAAATTCTTTTCTCATATCGGTTTGCAAATTTTTCGGACATCTTCCATCGTCTCGAATTATCTTTGCGATCGCTGTAGCCATCTCATTTCCGCTCTTGGTTTTCAGCGGTATGACCCATGTTTATTCAACACATTGATAATGGTGTGAATGTAATGATAATTGAATTGTATGTAATGGTGCATCTCGATCACATCAGCCTGCCACAGATCGTATCCATAAACCATGACACGTCGGCGTGGAAAATTTTTTCTCCGGAGCATGCAGTTCTTTCATCAGTCGTCACTTTTCGAGGTTTTCTTTTCAGACATGTCGTTACGTTATATTATGATTATTGCTGTATAATGCGTAAAATATCACAATGTTCTTATACTAAGTTCATCGGCATTTTGATATCAACTAAATGACTGTGTATCTCTTCAATTTATAATAAAGCTAGCTTCACGTAGCTTCTCGATAATAGATAATATTTCGTTATCGGAAATGGACATTGTGATCTGCTTGACGCGAGGCCTCAAGCAATCAGAAATGATCTATTAACTCGTTCCAATAAACATAATTGATTTTATTGTCATTTATGGTTGTGGCTTGATATTACATCGTTTCTGACTCTTTTAATTAACTTGTTGTTTAGTTTCTTGGCGTATAGCATGCTCGTTTTAACTTGTATTTTATCTGACACCAAATGTGTTATTATATTCTTACATTTGTACCTTTTGTTGCCCACTATTGAATTATCCGTTTTATGACTGCGCCTATGAGCATTCGTTGCCAACAGTATACTTTTATATGCTAGTTATCATTCTCTGCTAGCTTATTATTCTCTGTGTAAATAACCGTCGGGAATTCTTTTGAAAATTAGTTCGTACAAACTAGATGTACCTTTGTACTTTATTCCATCTACGAAGTCATTCGTGTCGAAATATTTGTCATCGAGTATCATGTCGTTCTCGCTGAGATATGCATCATAAACATTAATCGCCTTTTCTATGTCACCACTGAGAAGCATATTTACGTATTTTTGTCTAACTGCCTCCAATTAATTATGCAACTCCTCACGAATTTGTCGCGTTGCAAAGATCGTTTAACTAATGTTTCAAGCGGTTCATTGGGCGTTTCATAAACATCTTCGACTGAGGAAACGTGCGAACGTTCGTATGATAATTCGTGTGATTTAGGCAACGCATAATTGGAATTCGATATAACATTCGATTCTTTTGTACATTGCTTTTTAGACGATGGTGTTGTTGAATTGAAGCCATGAATTATCCATCTAGAAGACCATTATTATCATCTTTAGCATCATCACGAATATTATTTTCAAATTTTCTTTATTATTTTCAAATTTTCTTTTCATAATATTTTTATTCTTTACGTTGACTTCTTTCTTAATTGATTGAGTTCATCATTAGCGATATCCCCTGACAATTTGTTTTAGAAGTTCGACAGGTTTAAAGTGTTTCTCCAATGCTATATCTTTCTACATTTTGCCGGTTTTTAAAGCGCGATATGAATCAAGTCACTCGTTTTCGCAATTTGTGTCGCTATCCTCTCGCAATTCTTGAGTTCTTTGCTGTTATCTACAATATGTTGCACTCGAAAGGAAATATTGTGTAGCTGATGTATTGACGACTAACCACGGTATAGCATACTCATTAAATCCTTTTCTGTATCGTTCATTCATAAGCGCACAGTCTTTGTCTATGACTATGAATCCATACTTTTGTTGCCAACAGCAACGACACAGTTCGCAGAAATTCTCGTAAGACATATCAGTGTTTACATGTCATTGTATATATGTTTCAAATTGGTACCGTCCTGTTTGAACAGAATCAACAGATTTGCATTATCGCGTATAAGATGCTTCCGTATCTTTGCGTACATCTGACACAAAAGAAGCAATCGACGTCCGCGTATCAACTCATCGTATTGTACTCTCTAATCGCGTCTTGCTTGTCGCATGTCACGTCATCGAAGACAAAAATGGAATTTGGAAGCGCCTTGTGGTACCTTTCGGTGGTGCTACATCGTTATTATTGGAAAATGTAAAATAACCAATTTCTTCAATTGGTAATAAATTCTCCAAATATCGGTATTTTGATTATTACGACTTCGAGTACACGTACATATTCTCGAAATATATGCCATGTGGACTTTCCGGCAAACTTGTTTATTTTGCCGCAGTTCGATGGACCGCAGATAATTCCGTGTATAGAAATCGGCAGCATATTTCTTTTTGCGTATTTCTTTTTCAGTCTGTATTTTATTGTCGACATTAGTCACTTTGATCGACTTGTCGCACGAACTCATATCTCCCTTCACGACATTGATAATATTGAAGAAACGACATCGAGAGCAGATGTATTTATAGTAGCGCAAAGCGAAACTGTTCAGTATTCAAAATGCTTCGGACATATGTACACACACAACTGTGATGTATTATATATATAGTTTAACCGCCAAAGAGTTGGAATATATACCGAAAATTATTTTGCTACGAGAATTTAAGAATTACATAGATCAATTGTGGGACAGATTACCCGAGCTAAAGGCTTATAAAGGTTCAGCAACATTCGGTTCTTGAAACATTATAATTTGCCCTGTCATCGATCGCATATTGATGATCCAGCTCGATTTATAAAAAAAATTGTAGAAAATTGTAAAAATATCAACAACAACAACAACAAAAAATTGAGGTTTTTTTAAATCACGCGATAAACGTTCTTCCGATCGAGTTGCATATCCTGGATATCAATTTTGTGGTCCATGTACGCATTTAGAAAAGTGATTGGCTAGAAGCGATCGAGGCATTAATCCGTTGGACGCGGCGTGATTGGATTGCGTCGCGAACGCGACATAGCTTATTTGCGGAGCAAAGATCTTACGACACGTAACTGACAAAATATTCGCTGAGGAGGCACAGAAATGGATTATTGTGAAAGATTCGACTCTTGGAGAGAGAACTGCGGCCACAGCTGTTTGGGCGATTATGAAAGCCAAAATGATAATTGGTATGGACTTGAAAATGAAGAAGAAAAAAATCGACGAAAAAACGAATATTACTTGGCAAAACGCAATATTTTATCTATTCTACTGCTGTTTCCGACTTGGTCAGCGGCGCGGTAAAAGTTATAAATGATAATAAAGCTGTGCATTGTCAGTTAGAAGAACTAAAACGTCATAATCATGTCACGGATTTTACCTCGCTTCGTACAAGCGTGAACGAGGGATCTCAACAGAGAAAACTATGAAAAATTAAAAAAGAAGAAACGATTAAAATACTTAAGAATGTAACTACTAACGTAGAATTGCAACAATTGGCAAAATATTCCATATTTTAGATGTGTTTTGTACGTACTGCCTTATCAACAGGGGAAGTATCTATATATCCAAACGAAAGCAGCATTGAATAATGCCGAGGGACCAAATACACATTGGATGGCGTACATGAATCGGGAAGATCGTGCTGTTTGACAGTTTCGGTAATCTTTAACCGCCGAAGGAATTGGTGATATTTGGACGTGACGCAAATTGCACGCCTTATCAAAATAATTGTGGACAACTGTGTTTACAGTTTTTTTTGATGATTGACGATCAATTTAAGAACTGACATTGTTTCAACTTAGTATTTATTCAAATATGACACAGACATTTAATTGACATTTAACTGCTGACCGTAAGTAGCATCCTCGCGGCCTACTTCTTTTTGGCCGTAGATTTGAGCGATGGCGATTACAATCTCGACCTGACGGATTTTGAAACTCATCATACGATATAATGTAAATTCCTTTAATAATAAATGAATTTTACTTTGACAAAGACGAGAAGGAAATTGTCATTCCGGAAAGATCATACGAAATACGTGATATAAACGAATATTTAAAACGTGCAATTTTACAATCTCGTATCAACGATTTGTAAGAGAGAAAACGTTTCGAAAAGAGGATGAAAAGTATCCATTGACTATCCGCACTAATAACAATGCAATGAAAAGCGAGATCAAGTGTACTTATCAAATAAATTTCACCATACCTCACAACATGCCTCGCTGATAGGATTTTCATTGAATCGCGTATTGGAACCATAACTCGGTCAGTAACATGAATCGGACGTATCGATAAATATCATCAACATAAAAATCATAACGGCGTCGTGGAAGGTTATGAAGTTTACCTCGCGCCATACAAGCGTGGACGTCACAACGGAAAAAATAAAAAAGATTAAAAAAAAAAACATTAAACAGTTGCCAAAAATGTCGAAAGGCATCTATCAACGTACAACTGCAACAACTGACAAAATGTATGCGTATTCTATTATATTTTAGAGATATTTTTATGCGTACTATCTTACCAACAGGGGGAGTGTATCGAAACGAGAGCAGTATCATAAATTTAGATAATGCTGGTATATCAGGTACTCATTGGGTGGCGTACGCGAAGTGGGGAGATCATACTGTTTAATTTGATAGTTTCGGAAATCTTCGACCGAAGGAATTGCTGCGATATTTGGACGTAATGCAAATCAAGTATAATCGCCCGCCTTTTCAACGTTACAATCAAAGTAACTATGGACAACTGTTTTTACAGTTTTTACAGATGGTTGACGATAAAATGATATTTTTTTTCTTCGTTTATTATTCAATGTCATTTTTGCTTCAACGTTGAATAATTCGATGAAAAGAAATCGTACAGAGCTTCGTAAAAAAGTAAATTAAAAGTAAAGATTCGCTCTTTCGAATGATGTAAATCGCATTTGTGTATAATTCTTTAGTCCACTCCATGGAACTCCGCAAATTTCATAAAAATTGAAAATCTGATATATCTTCATTTATGTTTGTGTAACTTTATAAAATCTCCATGAGACCGTTTTTTAAGCAGCGATTTGAAAAGTAGAAATTTCAACTTGTAAAATGCTTTTTTTAATCATCCTGGTACGATAATTTTTAACGAAGTTATTCTATCATGAAATTTACCTATTTTTTCAGAGTGAAACAGGTGTTACATTTTGTTGGCCAATGTATACATATATATATATATATATATATATACATTAATCGTAATTTTTGGGGACTTTTACTTTTAATATTGGGTTGTCTAGAAAGTTCGTGCCGATTTTGAAGGAAAATTGAAACGCAGAAGATTTAAATTTTAGTAGACATTTTCATTAAATTATATATGTGCCATTCTGTTCTACAATCTTTCTCCATCTTTCAGGCAACTTGAAAATTCTGTCCTTCCAGAATTTCTCAGGTTTTTCAGCGAAAAACTTTTCTAAGTGATTTTTTATCTCGACCAATGAGTTGAAGCTTTTTCCATTAAGGGAATTTTGTAATGATCGAAATAAGTGGAAATCAGAGGGCGCGAAGTCTAGTGAATATGATGGATGGGGTAGAACATCCCAAGTTCCAACAACTTTTGTTTCAAGTTATCAAAGACATATGAGGCTGCGCATTGTCCTGATGAAACACGACGTCCTTCCGATTCGCTATTTCTGAACGTTTTTATTCAATTGCTGTCTTCAATTCGTCTAATTGGGAACAATACTTCTCTGAATTTATTGTCTCGTTGGTAAAAGCTTATAATACTCTTTCCAATCCCACCAGATACAGAGCATGACCTTCTTTGGATGAAGACCGACTTTTGGGGTGGCTAAAGGTGGTTCATTCCGCTTTCCCCAAGATCTTTTTCGCTCAACATTATTGTAAATGATCCATTTTTCATTCCCCGTCACTACTTGCTTCAAAAATGGTGTCTCCTCGTTGCGTTTATAGAGTGAGTCGCAAATGGAAATGCGATCCATCAGATTTTTCTTCGTTAAATCGTGGGGAACCCATACATCAAAACGGTTTATGTAGCCAAGTTTCACAAAATGTTCGTGGATGGTGGATTTTGACATATTCAACATTTCTGCTAATTTACGTGTCGTATAGCGTGGGTTATTCAGTGTTTTAATTTGATCTTCATCTGTAGTGGAGGGCATCCTTGATCTTCAAGGTTGAAATCATCAGCTTTAAACTTAGCAAACCACTTCCGCACAGTTCTTTCAGCTACAGCACCTTCGCCAAAAACAGCGCATATCTTGTGCCGCTTGTGTGGCATTTTTACCTTTCCGATAAAAGAAAAGCATTAAATGCCTAAAATGCACTTTGTTTTCTTCCATATTCAAAGGCACATAAAACTAACAAAAATTAACGTATCGCAACCAAATTTTTTTCCAAGTATGCCTGAAGTACCGTCTTTTATGATATGTACACATGTCATTTGTTTTCAATCGTTCTGATATATTCATACCTGTCCTTACGTCATCAAAAATCGGTACGAACTTTCCGGACAACCCAATACATTGTGTTTTTGGTATACATAAATGCGAAATCACTCACTGAAGTGTACATAATGCGTCTTTTTTGTATACATTTACTACATGGGCTGAAAAGTCCCGGGATTTTTCAATACGTGGCGTTACTAGAAAATGAACATGATTCATTTCGAGAGGTTCATCTGTCATTAGTTTATGTATGAAGTTTCATGACATTTCGTTCATTCGTTTACAAGCTACAGTAGTTTAAGTGGGGCTACTTTCGCCTTCGTTCTGTACCATGTTCTGTACTGTATCACGAT
>Ga0157363_1001622_pt1 | contig 18975 bp, 19 predicted proteins | sample AttsexASBM1_FD_111477 | JGI IMG/M metagenome (GOLD analysis project Ga0157363, IMG submission 111477) | Fungus gardens microbial communities from leaf cutter ant in Ribeirão Preto, State of São Paulo, Brazil - Atta sexdens ASBM1 | ecosystem: Host-associated > Fungi > Mycelium > Unclassified ... | reverse complement strand
TACAGAAGGCCGGGTCGTGCATGATTATCTCGCCATCCTCTACGATGGTGAACAGCGACTCCTTCTGCCAGTCGAAAACATTGAACTGCTCAGCCGCTTTGGCTCCGAGCAATCTGGTGTAGCCCTCGACAAGCTTGGTGGAGCGGCCTGGCAGGCGCGCAAAGCCAAGATGAAGTCTCGGATCCGCGTCATGGCGGGTGAACTGATCCGGACGGCTGCCGCACGTGCCATGAAAGAAGCGCCGTCTCTGGCTCCGGCTGAGGGGGTGTGGGACGAGTTTTGCGCACGTTTCCCGTTTGTGGAGACGGAAGATCAGTCCCGCGCGATCGCGGATGTTCTTGAAGACATGAGTGCCGGACGCCCAATGGACCGACTGGTATGTGGTGATGTCGGTTTCGGGAAAACAGAAGTCGCGCTGAGGGCCGCTTTCGTTGCGGCTCTTTCTGGAACCCAGGTGGCTGTTGTTGTGCCCACGACATTGCTCGCGCGTCAGCATTTCCGTGGGTTTACGGCACGATTTGAGGGGCTGCCGGTCAAGGTGGCGCAGCTTTCACGCATGGTGACGCCGAAAGAGGCTACCAAAGTTCGTGAAGGGCTCGCTGATGGTACCATTGATATCATCGTTGGCACACATGCCCTGTTGGCGAAGACGATCGCCTTCGACAATCTGGGTCTTCTGATTATCGATGAAGAGCAGCATTTCGGCGTCGGGCATAAGGAAAAGCTGAAGGCACTGCGCGAGGATGTGCACGTTCTAACGCTTTCTGCCACGCCGTTGCCGCGCACGTTGCAGCTCTCGCTCTCTGGCGTGCGGGAGATGAGCCTTATTGCGACACCGCCGACGGATCGTCTGGCAGTGCGTACCTTCATCACCCCGTTTGATAGCGTGATGATTCGCGAGGCCATTCAGCGTGAGCGTTTCCGTGGAGGGCAGATTTTCTGCGTTGTTCCGCGTCTGGCGGATATGGATCGCATGGCTGAACGTCTGCGCGAGATTGTGCCAGACGCCAAGACGGTTCAGGCCCATGGCCGCCTGACACCAACTGAGCTCGAACGCGTGATGACGGAATTTGCGGACGGCAAATATGATGTGCTGCTGTCCACGAATATTGTGGAAAGTGGGCTGGATATGCCGAGTGTGAACACGCTCATTATCCATCGTGCGGACATGTTCGGTCTGGGGCAGCTGTACCAGCTTCGCGGGCGCGTGGGGCGTGGAAAGCAGCGCGGATACGCTTATCTGACCTGGCCGCAGACGCGTACGCTTTCCACAGCATCGGAAAAGCGCCTGGAAATCATGCAGACGCTCGATTCTCTGGGGGCTGGGTTCACGCTGGCTTCCCATGATTTGGATCTGCGCGGAGCAGGCAATCTGCTGGGCGATGAGCAGTCCGGTCATATCAAAGAAGTTGGTATCGAGCTTTACCAGCAGATGCTGGAAGATGCCGTGATTGAAATGCGCCGTGAACGTGGACGCAAAGCGGAAGAAGAAGATAGCTGGACACCCAACATTATTCTTGGTCTGCCTGTTCTCATTCCGGAAAAATATGTTCCTGATCTTCCAGTAAGGCTGGGTCTGTACCGCCGGATCGCAGGTCTCAACGGTGAGGCGGAAGTTGATGCCATGCGTGTTGAACTTGTGGATCGGTTCGGTGCAGTTCCGGGTGAAGTGGAAAATCTGCTTGATGTCGTGATTATCAAGCGCCTCTGCCGTGAAGCCGGAGTGGAGCGTCTGGAAGCTGGGCCGAAGGGGATGGTGATCCAGTTTCGCAAGAACCGCTTTGCCAATCCGGCTGGCCTGATTGACTGGACCACGCGGCATAAGGATTCAGGCGTCAAGATCCGTCCGGATCATAAGGTGGCGATCATCCGGGAAATGACGAACGCCACGCGTATCACGTTTGCGAAAAAAGCGGTTTCCGCGATGTGCAAGCTGGTTCGTAAGGTGAGCGAGCCTTCATGAGAAGTGACCTCCCGGAATAACTCCGGGAGGGGTTTTTCAGTGGACGGGAATCGGGAGTGGTACGCGATTTACCGTCACTACGCCGCCCTGAAGCTGTACATCCCAGGTCGTTGAATTGCCGTTGTTATGTCCCATCAGGCGGGCAATCGTCAGGGCTGTTGTCACCTTTGCGGGGGCAGTCTGCTGAACATTCTGGATCAGGCCGGCTATGTCGGTGATCGAGATATGGACGTCTGCTGTAGATGTTGCGGCGGATGTACCGGGCTGGATGATGCCGTGGCCATCAATCGTGCTCGTATCGACGACTGCATGCAGTGAATTAATCGAAATCTGCTGAGCCGCGCTCCCGCTCCCCTGAACTGTCAGGTCCGTTGTAAAGGTGCTCGGTGCGAGAGGCTGCTTTGATGCGTGGATACCCGTGCCAACAAGGCGTACGCGCAGATCGGGGTCTGTTTCGACAGTCTCGATATGCGCGCTGCGGATTGTGAGGTCATGGCCGTCCGCTTTCTGGAGGCGGACCGAGCTCCATGTTCCTTCAGGAGAGCTGCCCTGAATATCCGATGTTCCGACAATCGTGCTCTGGCCGTGGCAGGCCGGTGTCAGCCCCCCATGAAACGCCGTGAGTGCAGCAAACGCCGCAGCCGCGTTGAAGCGTTCCAGCGTGCCGGCATCGATCTTTGACTTGTTGTCGTTGAGAGACACGCTCTGCACGTCGAGAGAAACTTCCGTTCCCGGCAGTGTCGCATGCAGCTTCGTACCCGTGAGTCCATGTGCTGAGGGGTGACTGCTCCCAAAGCTGTAGGAAAAGCAGGAGGCGGGAAGGGGCGAGAGAGTAGACGCTCGCCCTGCCGAGACAGAGGGGAGCGCTACGGCCAACGAGACGAGGAGGAGGTTTTTGAGTGACATCATGCCTTCACACATGGCGCGCCGGGCTTTTCCCGACAATGGGGACAATTAAGGAGATGTCATGTCAAAGAGGCCAGAATGTGGTGGCAATCTCATCCTGAATGTTCGCAATTTCTTCGCGCATGCCACTGAGGAATTCGTGCAGTCCGCGCAGGATGATTGTCTCGATGTTCTGGCCTGAAATGATGTTCTGCATCTGCTCGACGTCTTCGACAATGATCGAGGCACCTCGCAGACCGTAATCCGCGCGCAGAAGCGAAAGTGCGTGGTGTGTATGGCGCAGACATGTTGTCAGTGATCGTGGGAAGCCATTGTTTTTCAATAGAAAACCAACGACTGCAGCCGGTGAAATGGCGTTTGGCATCAAGCGTCTGTAAGCGTGATAACCTGCTGCGGACCTTAGGACGGCTGTCCATTGGCTTTCATCAATTTCGGAGCCTACATCCTTAAGGCCCGGCATGAGAGCATGGTACTTGATGTCGATCAGTCGAGTGGTTTGATCTGCGCGTTCCAGTTGCCTGCCAAGCTGGTTGAACAGCCATGCCTGATCGCGGAAAAGTGTGCCTTCCGTGATGCCAATATGGGTCTGGCAATCCTGCTTGATGCGTTTGCACAGCGTCGAAAGACGCGAGATGACGATATCGCGTGCAGAGAGACCTTTGATGAAATTGGTGAAGACATTGAGCTGTATCCACATTTCGGTGGAAATAAGTGGCCGCAATGTCCGGGCGTTCTCGCGCGCAGCGAGAGCCATGGACACGATCGAATTGGGATTGCGCGGATCGATGATATAAAACGCGATGACCTGTTCGTTCGTCACTTCACCATACGTATCGGCATAAAAATCGCTGTCGTCATTCATCTCCAGGATGGCTTCCCAGCCATTCGTGACGGTACGCAGGCGCATGAACGTCTCGTTGACGTCGATCAGGCGTGCAAGATTTTCGATACGCTCCATGTAGCGTGCGAGCCAGAGCATGCTCTCGGCGTAGCGTGCCAGCAGGGGAAGCGGATCACGCAGGAATTCGCTGGAAGCAGTGCTGGTCCGGACTGTGTCTATGCGGGTCTGGAACTGGCTTTGGCTCATGATGCGAGCACCCATGTATCTTTGGAGCCGCCGCCCTGTGAGGAATTGACGACCAGTGAGCCTTTGCGAAGGGCTACACGGGAGAGCGCTCCCGGCAGCACCCATGTTTGTGCGCCGCTCAGGGTGAATGGACGCAGATCTACGTGACGCGCCTCAATTTTTCCGTCGCATAGGGTCGGGGATGCAGAAAGGCTGATGACCGGTTGGCTGATGTAGTTTGCGGGATCGGCCTGAAGCTTTTCGCGAAACGCCGCACATTTCTCGGGCGTGGCGTGTGGACCGATGATCATGCCATATCCTCCTGACTCGCCCACGGGCTTCACGACCAGCTTTTCCAGATTGTCGAGTGTGTACTGCAAGCCTTCTGGTTTGCCGCACAGATGGGTCTGCACGTTGTCGAGCAAGCATCTGTGGCACGTAGATATACACGGCCTTGTCGTCTGCTACCCCGGTACCGATAGCATTTGCGAGCGTGACCGTTCCGGCCTTGTAGGCCCGCATGAGGCCCGGAACACCGAGCATGCTCTCAGGATTGAAAGCCTCCGGGTCCAGAAAAGCATCGTCGATGCGTCGATAGATGGAGTGGACACGTTTGAGGCCTGCAATCGTTTTCATGTAAACGCAATTGTCTTCCCGCACGACGAGGTTGCGCCCTTCGACAAGCGGCACACCCATTTCACGGGCCAGAAAGACGTGTTCGAAATACGCAGAATTGTATGTTCCAGGAGACAGGAGGACGACCTGAGGATTCTCGATGCCCTCAGGGGCGACGTCACATAAGGTCTGGCGTAATCTGGAGCCATATTCGTCCACGGGGCGCAGATCGAGATTGGCTAGAAGATCGGGCATGCAACGGCGCATCATATGTCTGTTCTCGATGACATAGCTCACGCCTGATGGCGTGCGTGCATTGTCTTCAAGTACAATGAACCGTCCGCTTGGATCGCGGATGATGTCAGTGCCGCAGACGTGGATATAGACGCGGGCCGGTGGATCAAACCCTACCATTTCTGGCCTGTAACCAGGATTTTCCAGAATGAGGGCTGCTGGGATAATCCCTTCTTTCAGGATGTTCTGATCATGATAGATGTCCCAAAGAAAATGGTTGAGGGCTCTGACGCGCTGGATGATGCTAGCCTCTAGGAATTTTCATTCTGACTTTGCAATGATGCGAGGTATGAGGTCAAACGGCAGGATGCGGTCTATGGCCGTGCGTTCAGTATAGACGGTGAACGTAATGCCAAGGTTATAGAGCTCGACTTCTGCTGAGTCCGAGCGCTCCTGCAGAAGCGTGGGCGTCATGCCTGAGAGACGCTGCTTGAGGAGTTCGATGGATGCATCCTGGCCGTCCCGGCGATTGGTGAGTTCGTAGAAGAAACCATTTGGATCATAGCCAGCAAACAGTCGGATATCTGGAGTGTCTGTTCCGCTCATGCGCGCTAATCCATTTACAAATCCCAACGAAACTGTGGGTCTCGAAGAGAGAGGCGTCAATGACAAAAAACGGCTTTGAAGCGCTTAACGTTGCATTAACGTTCGGGGGGTAAAAACAAAAAATATCAGGCTTCTGAGGAATCAGCGCATGTCATCAAGTATTTCCGCCATGCCAGCGATCCCCCAATATCTGACTGCCGTCAAAAACGAGACCAAAGCCGTCAGTAACTGGGAGAAAACCAGCACTGCAAGCCAGCAGGCTCTCAAGGCATTCAATAGCGAAGCGTCTTCCATCACAACGCCGGAGCAACTGTTGAAGAACTATAAAGTTCTTACAGTCGTTCTCGGCTCCTTCGGGATGTCCTCCGCGATCAATCAGACAGCTGTGTTGAAATCGCTCATGACCGAGGACCCTACATCATCGAAATCGCTGGCTCAGCGCTCAGGTAATACCGCGTGGAAAGCCTTCGCGACCGCGTTTTCGGACTGGTCAACGTCTCCGCTATCATCGCAGACAAAGCTGCAATCTATTTCGGATAACTATCTTACCAACTCTTACGAAACCGCGGTTCAGACAGAAACGCCGGGCTTGGGAGATGCGCTGTATTTTACGCGGACCGTGAAGGCCGGGGCCACGTTGGAAAGCATCATGGCTGATCCGAAGCTGCTGAAAGTCGCCGAAACTGTTTCGGGATTTGATCCCACGCAGTTTGGCGCTCTTGATTATGATCAACAGGTTCGCCTTCTTGAGCCGCGTCTGAAGCTCTCTAATTTCTCCACGACGGCAGGTGTGCAGCGTTATGCGGAGCAGTATCTTGCAATGTTGCAGATCAATCCGCAGACCACCACAACACCTGCCAGCACGCTAACCCTGTATGGTGCGGATTCGTCCAGTGATGGAATTCTTTCGCTCTTTACGGGTAGCTCCTCGTCCAGCTCGTCCTCGCTGTTTTCGGCTCTTTTATAGACGTGACATTCATGGAGTGCCTCTATATCGGCTGATGCCCGGAAGCGGCACAACTGAGGAGACAGATCATGGCGGGGCTCGATCCTGAAAACTGGACGAACATTCGCGCAGCAGGGCATCGGATGCTCGATGATCTGTTCGATGGAATGGAGGCGGTAGGCCAAGGACCTGTCTGGCAGCCCATGCCAGATGATATCCGTCAGTCTTTCAAGGAGGGGTTGCCCGATACCGGGACGTCTCTTGAGGATTTATACGCCCGTTTCAGGCGTACTATCGTCCCATATGGAAATGGAAACACTCATCCGGGCTTCATGGGATGGGTACATGGAGCGGGCACGCCTGTGGGAATGCTCGCCGAGATGCTGGCAGGTGGTCTGAACGCAAACTGTGGCGGTCGTGATCATGCGGCAGTCGAAGTTGAGCGGGAGGTTATTCGCTGGGCACTTGAGATGGTCGGTATGCCGGTTGATGGTTCTGGCTGTCTGGTCACTGGTTCTTCCATGGCAAATTTCATCAGTGTCATTACCGCCAGCCGGGCGAAAATGCCGGAACTGCGCAATCGAGGTGTTTCGGGGCCCCGGATGGTGGGATATGCCGCGACCACGGCCCATGGCTGTCTTCCGCGTGCTTTCGATCTTGCGGGATTCGGGAGCGACTCACTGCGTCGCGTGCCTGTTACGGCAGAGCATCAGATGGATATCCGGGCTCTTCGGGAAATGATTGTCGCTGACATGGCGGCGGGGCATACGCCCTTCATGATCGCAGGCACCGCCGGGACGGTGGATTGTGGTGCTGTGGATGATCTGGAGGCTGTTTACGCTGTCGCGAGGGAGTTTGATCTCTGGTTTCATGTCGATGCAGCTTTTGGAGCATTGGCCTGCCTTTCGCCCACCTACGCCCCACTTCTTGCGGGGATAGGCAAGGCAGACAGTCTCGCCTTTGACTTCCACAAATGGGCTCAGGTTCCATACGACGCTGGCTGTGTTCTGGTTCGAGACCGAACATTGCATGCCGCAGCATTTACCCAGTCTTTGGATTACCTGAAACGCGAAGAGCGTGGTCTTGCCGGGAATGCGCCTTGGTTCTGTGATTTTGGCCCTGATCTTTCTAGGGGGTTCCGCGCGCTCAAGGTCTGGATGACGCTCGGTCATTACGGTGCCCATCGCATGGGGCAGATGGTAGATGAATGCTGTGCTGTTGCTCGGCACTTGCGTGACAGGATCGAGGCTACTGAAGGGTTGACGCTCCTGGCGCCCGTAACTCTGAATATTGTGTGTTTTGGGGTGGACGCATTATCGGATGCAGAGGTGTCAGAGCTGGTACAGGACCTGCATGAAAGCGGCATTGCGGCACCTTCCACAACCCGTATTCATGGCCGCCTTGCGATACGTGCGGCGATTGTTAATCACCGCACGACCAGCAGGGACGTCGACAGGATGCTGGATGGGGTTATTGCGCTTTGCGGCCAGCGCGTGGGCTGAACAGTTCGCTCAGCTGGGCCATCATTGTTCCACCCAGATCTTCTGCTGAACTGATCGTCACGCTGTTGCGGTAATACCGGGTGACGTCGTGGCCAATTCCAATAGCGACCAGTTCGGTGTTCCGGTCGCTCTCGATGCGTCCAATGACCTTGCGAAGGTGATCCTCGAGATAGCTCGGAGGATTTGCCGAGAACGTACTGTCGTCCACAGGTGCGCCGTCTGAAATCACCATAAGGATATGGCGATGCTCGGAGCGCCTGCTCAGCCGTTTCCAGGCCCAAAGCAGGGATTCGCCGTCGATATTTTCTTTCAGAACCCCATCACGCAGCATCAGGCCAAGGTTGCGCCGGGCACGTCTCCAGGGGGTGTCGGCGTCCTTGTAGACGATATGGCGTAGATCGTTCAGGCGGCCGGGATTTGCGGGGCGTTCCTGGCGGATCCACTGTTCGCGGCTTTGGCCGCCTTTCCATGCCCGCGTTGTAAAACCGAGCACCTCCACTTTTACGCCGCAGCGCTCAAGTGTACGCGACAGGATATCACCACAGATCGCCGCAGTGCCGATCGGACGTCCGCGCATGGAACCCGAATTATCGATTAGCAGCGTGACGATTGTATCCCTGAACTCTGTTTCATGCTCGTGCTTGTACGAAAGAGACAGAGTAGGGTTTGTGACAACGCGGGAGAGGCGCCCGGCGTCCAAAATACCTTCTTCCTGCTCGAAGTCCCATCGGCGCTGCTGCTGTGCCATCAGGCGGCGCTGAAGGCGATGCGCAAGGCGCGACACGATGCCCTGAAGATGAACGAGCTGCTGGTCAAGCTGCTGTCTCAGGCGATCAAGCTCTTCGGGGTCACAGAGATCGGTCGCGCTGATTTCTTCATCAAATTCTGTCGTGAAAGCTTTATATGGGGTTACGGCTCCGGGAATGTCGTCTCCGTCCGGAGACTGATCTGAGGGGCCTGCCGCTTCCTCTGATCCGGTTTCAGGTTCATCCACAGAATCGGAGGCATCACTGTCGCCTGCATTTCCAGGCTCGCCACTTTCGGGTTGATACCCGTCTTGTTGATCATCACCGGCGGAGGGTGTCTCATCGTCTTCCTGTGGGGTGGGGACGTCTTCTTCCGTTTCCTCGTCGTCGCCGCTTTCCTGTGAAGGGGCCTGCTGTTCGACTTCCTCAGGCAGTTCTGTCAGCTGACATGCACTGAGCAGATTCGTGCATGCACGGGCAAAGTCCTGTTGGCTGGACTGTGTACGAGCCATCTCCTCGAGTGCGGCTGTAGCCGATGGAGAGAGCGATTTGCGCCATTCCTCCAGCGCTGGGCCAGCCTGCGAAGGTGCGTGCTCACCCGACATTGCTTCGCGTGCCAGAAGTCCCAGCGCCATGGAAGCGGGCATGTCTTCTTTTGAAGCCATCTTGTTGCAGCCGGCATCTGCGCATTTCTGTACCAGTCGCTGGTCCAGATTGGCGCGGACGCCAGCCATGTGTCGCGATCCATAAACTTCGCAACGGGCCTGCTCGATCGCTTCGAAAGTTTGCCGGGCTACGGCTTCGGGCGGTGCTCGATGTTTCGTACCGTCGTGGTGCCGCAGGCGCAGGGCAGCGGCATCTGCTGCGCCGCGTATATTCTGTATTTCGCGGGTGGAGAGGCCCCGCGAAATATGAGGAAGCTGAACTGTATCCGCCGTTGATGGCTTTTTGGCGATGTTGCCACCCAGTACGGCGTCCTGAAAGGAGACGTCCTGTTCGGGACGGCCTCCCACGGCGCGAAGCGTGGCAATTGTTGCGCGGCGGAAAATTTCCTGACGGTCTTCGTCAGAGGCAGGAAGCGGTGAAGAAGCCAAGACTGCTTACTCCAGCGGAGAAATATTGAAACAGCGCTGGTAGTATTCAGCGACGATGCTGCGTTCGGCTTCATCGCATTTGTTCAGGAATGTAAGGCGGAACGCGAAGGCGACGTCGTTGAAGATGCGGTTGTTTTCTGCCCAGGCGATTACAGAACGCGGAGACATCACAGTAGAGATATCGCCCGCCATGAAGCCCGCGCGTGTTAGATTGGCCAGTGCAACCATGCGTTCGACCAGCTTGGTCTCTTCCGCGTTGTCTGTAGCGATCTTGAGCTTGGATGTGACGATTGCAACTTCCTGCTCAAGCGGGAGGTAATTCAGTGTGGCGACGATGTTCCAGCGGTCCATCTGCCCCTGATTGATCTGCTGGGTCCCGTGATACAGGCCTGTCGTGTCTCCCAGGCCCACGGTGTTGGCGGTAGCAAACAGGCGAAATGCCGGATTCGGGCGAATGACCCGGTTTTGATCAAGTAGGGTTAGATGGCCCTCGACTTCCAGAACGCGCTGGATGACGAACATCACGTCCGGCCGTCCGGCGTCGTATTCGTCAAAGATCAGCGCGCATGGGTGTTGAAGGCACCATGGCAGCAGGCCTTCGCGGAATTCGGTGACCTGCTTCCCGTCGCGTAAGACGATTGCGTCCTTCCCAATCAGATCGATACGCGAAATGTGGCTGTCGAGATTGATTCGCACGCAGGGCCAGTTCAGGCGTGCTGCGATCTGTTCAATATGGGAAGATTTTCCCGTTCCATGGAACCCCTGAACCATGACCCGGCGGTTGTAAGCAAAGCCTGCAAGGATCGCGCGGGTCGTGTCTTCGTCGAATTTATAGGACGGATCAATTTCCGGCACGTGCTCGCTTCTGCGGGAGTAAGCCGGAACCTGCATTTCGGTTCGAATGCCAAAGACCTCTCGCGAAGAAACCACAAGGTCGGGCGCGCCGAGCATGCTGGTGGGCAGAGCCGCGTTTTCTGCGGTTTCCACTGCTTCCGGGGCGTCATCGATGGTCGCGAATTCACTCATGGTTCTGGCAGGCTCTTTTCGGATCTTGGACAGGTCGTTGCGGAAGATACAGGGATTTATCCCTATCTCTTCCAGTATTAAAAATCAGCAGACCAGATCATCCTGGCGTGTGAAATGTGTTCTCAGCACAGCATAGGCCGTACTGATGGTCTTGAAACGCTCTTCGGCACCCTGATCACCAATGTTGGTGTCTGGATGATGACGGCGGGCAAGGTTCCGATAGCGCGTCTTTACGTCATCGAACGACACTGGCCACGTAAGATCAAGTGTCGCGAGAGGCTGGCGAAGTGGCTCTGGCACCGTTCTGGCACGCTCGGCCTCTGCAGAAGCCTTGCGGTCACGGGCATTCCGGGCCTGCTGGGCTCTGCTGCGACGGGTCGCACCAAGGATATCCAGGGGGTCGAGAATGTCATCTTCGTTAAACTCTGCCTTACCGCCAGCGCTTGCCGTGCCCAGTTTCCATGATGGCCGTTGCCAGGATACGTCTGCACGAAGATGCGCTTCAATCTGTCCTGGCGTCATGCCGCGATAATAGTCCCAGCGGGAGTTGTATTCGCGGACGTGGTCCAGGCAGAACCAGAAGTAGTTGTTCAGTGAGTCGCGGCCTTTGGGCGCGCGATATCCTGCCGGTTCGCTGCAACCGGGGTGGTCACAGCATCTGTCGGGTGCATCAGGATCGGGGTCGAAGGCCCTATGTCTGGTGGATTTACGCTGCATGGTGTCTGATATGGGCAACGAGCCGCATGTGATGCAAGTATACTCTCTTCAGAGCGGAAGATTTTGACATGAACAACAACTCCACCCGCACCGACCGTATCCGCGAGATTTTGGAGCGTGAACTTGCTCCGACGCATCTCGAAATTCACGATGACAGTGCGCGGCACGCCCATCACGCTTCAGCAAAAGCGCTGGGGCAGGGAGGCGAGACACATTTCAATGTTGCGGTAACAAGTGCCCGTTTCGATGGCCTTGGGCGCATTGCACGTCATCGACTGGTCAACACGCTGCTTGCTCCGGAGTTTGAAAGCGGACTTCATGCTCTTTCGCTGGTTCTGGAAGCTGAGAAGAGCGTATGAAGCGGACGCTTCTTGCTCTGCTGCTGCTGTCCGGCTGTGCGACAAGCGGCTACGGGAATCTTTCCCAGCCGCAGCAGGGCGATGTCCGTCGTGTTCAGGCTTATCTGAATACACTCAAGGGGCTGAAAGCTACCTTCGTGCAGAATGGTCCGGATGATGGGCAAAGTGCTGGGCATTTCGCTTACATCCCGGGTCACCTCCGGCTGGATTATGTCTCTCCGCATCCGATGCAGCTGGTTGCGGGGGAAGGGCATCTGGTGCTGACGGATCAAGGGAGCGGAGCTGTTACCCAGCTTTCACTGAAGCGAAATCCGCTAGGACTACTACTGCGGTATCCGGTTCGCTTCGATGAAGGGGTTCAGGTGACGGATGTTCGCCATGGGCCGGATTCGGTGCAGGTCTCGGTAGCGCAGGCTGACAATCCCTCACAGGGGCTCCTGACATTACAGTTCTCTGATATCGAGGGGCGGCTGGAGTTGGTTGGGTTACAGGGCGTTGATGCTCGCCAACACCACTTTGGAGTGAGCCTGTCCGAGATCAGCGAAAATTCTTCCACCGATCCGGATATTTTTAAATTTCCTTCGGAGTAGATCCGAAAAATTGTGACCAGCATTGAAGTAATGCCGAATCGAGATCCGGCATTGTCAGGCTTGGGTTGAAGCGGCTGATGCTGGTCACACCGAACTCTCTGATGCCGCAGGGCACGATTCCATCGAAATCATCAAGGGCCGGGTCCACGTTTATGGATACGCCATGCCAGCTAACCCAGCGGCTAACGCGAATACCCAGAGCCCCTATCTTCGCTTCAAGGCCACTTTGGGGATCTACTGTCCAGACACCAATGCGGCCTTCTCGTGTGAAAGCCGTGATGCCGAGCTGGGCCAGAGAGGCGATGACCCAGTTTTCGAGAGATTTTACGAAAGCGCGGAGATCTCTTGGTGGGGTTGGGCCATTGGGGTGTGCGAGATCGAGCATGACATATGCGAGGCGCTGCCCTGGACCGTGATAGGTCCACTGTCCGCCACGGCCAGCGTCATATGTAGGATAGCCGTGTGGATTATAGAGATCGTCTGCTTTGGCGGAGGTTCCGGCTGTAAAAACAGGAGGGTGTTCAACCAGCCAGACGATCGGACTGGCGGAGCCTTCCCTGATTTTTCGTGATTTTTCGGCCATGAATTCAAGGGCATCGGGGTAGGGTGTCAGTCTTTCATTTGTTTTCCACAGAATTTCTTCACAAAAATCGCTCACAGCGATTGCCCTCGTTTCAACCATCAGCTATAGCCCCTCCCACCGGACGGTCATGCACTAAGCAGGGTCGTTTGTCACGGGGCGGCCGTGGCGGAATGGTAGACGCGCAAGCTTGAGGTGCTTGTGGGGGCAACCCCGTGGAAGTTCGAGTCTTCTCGGCCGCACCATCCCTCTTCAGAGGTGATGACAAAATCATAAAGAAAATACAGAAACACCCCTCTGGGGAAACATCCAAAAGATGATCTGTTTTTCTTATTTTGCCATTTTGTTGCCAGATAGTGGCTTCATGGGTATCTCCTTTGTGTCATCGTTCTTCTGAGCGGACATCTGTCCGTGTCATCCGAGCGACACTCTGGTTGATATGTGAGGTTTCGTGATCAAGCCCCTGAAGAAAGCAGTTCTTCCTGTTGCTGGCCTGGGAACAAGGTTCCTGCCTGCTACCAAGGCTATGCCGAAGGAAATGCTTCCTGTCGTCGACAGACCTCTGATCCAGTATGCTATCGATGAGGCCCGTGAAGCTGGTATTGAAGAGTTCTGCCTCGTTACAGGGCGAGGCAAGGACAGTCTCATTGATTATTTCGATATTGCCTTCGAGCTCGAGACGACGCTGCGTGAGCGCGGAAAGGCGTCTGCACTGGAAGCTCTTCAGCAGAGCAGTATTCAGGCGGGTTCAATGGTTGCAGTCCGTCAGCAGGAACCGCTGGGTCTGGGGCATGCCATATGGTGCGCACGCTCATTCATCGGAAACGATCCTTTCGCAATTCTGCTTCCGGACGATATCGTAAAGAGCGGGCGGAGCTGCATCGCTCAGCTGGTCGATGCCTATAATACGACCGGTGGTAACGTCGTCGCTGTTACGGAAGTACCGCCTGAGCATACCAATCGCTATGGTATTCTGGATGTCGGCAAGGATGATGGAAAGATGGTCGAAGTGAAGGGGTTGGTTGAAAAGCCTGATCCCAAGGATGCTCCATCCAATCTCTCAATCATTGGCCGATACGTCCTCACTGCAGATGTCATGGAGCATCTTGCCAAGCTTGAGCGCGGCGCGGGCAACGAAGTCCAACTGACTGATGCGATGGCCAAGACGATTGGCACCGTTCCCTTCCATGGCCTTCGCTATGAAGGCACGCGTTTCGATTGTGGCGACAAGGCCGGCTTCCTTGAGGCGCAGATTGCTTTCTCCATCGACCGGCCCGATCTAGGGTCTGCTGTAAAAGCGTTCCTCAAGAAATATAACTGATTGGTTTTTATGTCTTTCGAGCATGGCTTTGAGCCAACAAGCCTTCGCGAGTATGATATTCGTGGAGTTGTCGGAAAAACCCTGAGCTCGAAAGACGCTTTTGCGATTGGCCGCACCTTCGCAAGTCTTGTGCTTCGGAGTGGTGGTCGACGCGTTGTGGTGGGCTACGACGGGCGACTGTCTTCTCCAGAACTTGAAGCGGCGCTTGTCAGTGGTGCTGTGCAATCCGGTGCGGAAGTTGTTCGTATTGGCTGTGGTCCAACGCCCATGCTGTACTTCGCGTCTATTGTGACCGCAGCAGATGGTGCGATTATGGTGACGGGCAGCCATAATCCTCCCGAATATAATGGCTTCAAAATGATGCTCGGTGGGAAGCCATTCTATGGCGACCAGATCCGGGAATTAGGCCGTCTTGCAGCTATCGGGGATGTTGTCCCCGAAGCAGTGGGCTCATCTGAGTTAATCGATATTTCAGGTGATTATGTTGATCGTCTGCTGCAGGATTATGATGGTAGCAGGCCTCTGCGCGTAGTGTGGGATAATGGGAATTCTGCAGCAGGGGATGTTTTGTCGCGTCTGGTTTGCAAATTGCCGGGGGAACATACCGTCCTCTTCGGTGAGGTAGATGGTAGTTTTCCGAATCATCATCCCGATCCGACGGTTCCTACAAATCTTGAGGCCCTCATTGCTGAAGTGAAAACCCAAGGGGCTGATCTTGGAATCGCTTTTGATGGCGATGCGGATCGTATCGGGATTGTAGATGACAAGGGGCAGATTTTTTGGGGTGACCAGATTCTAATCCTGCTCGCACGGGATGTTCTAAAGTCGCGCCCTGGTGCAACGATTATTGCCGATGTCAAAACCAGCCAAATGGTCTTTGATGAGATCGGGCGCGCCGGTGGTATGCCGCTTATGTGGCGTACGGGCCATTCGTTGATCAAAAGCAAAATGGTCGAGACGGGCGCGCCTTTGGCTGGAGAGATGTCAGGTCATATTTTTTTCGCGGACAAATGGTTCGGTTTTGATGATGCGCTTTATGCGGCGATCCGGGTTCTGGGGATTGTGAGCCGCTTGTCGGGCTCGTTATCACAGATGCGAGACGCGTTGCCGCAGATGGTCAATACGCCCGAACTTCGCTTCGATTGTGCAGATACACGCAAATTCGAAGTTATAGAGGAAGTGGCGGGTCGTCTGGAAAAGGTCCGGGCAGATGTTTCAAAGATTGACGGTGTGCGCGTGAACACAGTTGATGGCTGGTGGCTTCTCCGGGCGTCCAACACTCAGGCCGTACTGGTTGCGCGCGCAGAATCCCGGACAGAAGAGGGGCTTGAGCGTCTGAAGTTTGCGCTGGCGAGCCAGCTTCAGGAATCCGGCCTTGCAACGCCTGATTTCTCAGGGGAGAATGTAGGACACTGAACACTCCTCATGGGCAGATACTGGAATGCGTGGATCTTTCTGTTCGTTTCTTGAGCCGGGTCAGTTTGTCGTTCATCCCGTTCATCCAGAATGGGGAACGGGGCAGGTCCAGTCCGCCATTGGTGCGCGGGTAACAGTCAATTTCGAGCATCAGGGCAAGGTGCTGATTGATGCTTCTCGGGTTGAGCTTCAGATTTTCTCTGGCTGACGAGTGTATCTCCCGCGCTTCAGGCGTTTCTGTGGAAAAATCCTTGATATCGTCCTTCCTCCTGCCTGCGTGGCATGTGGGGCGGAAGTTGCCAGTAACGGAGCTTTCTGTTCCGCCTGCTTTGTAGTGGCTCGGCCTGCATCCGGGCCGTCATGCCGTAAGTGCGCAGCAGTTTTTTCGTCGGCGTCGATAGGTGGCGCGAATATGGTCTGTGTATCGTGTGAGGCGCGCCCCCCGGTATGGTCTCAGGCACGGGCCGCGTTTGAATATGACGAATGGTCTCGAAAGCTTATTTTGCCGTTGAAATATGCTGACCGTACTGAGAATGCTCGTGTTCTTGCAAAATTCATGATCACTGCGGGGCAAGACATTCTTCAGGACGCTGATATCATTGTGCCTGTTCCGCTCCACCGGCGAAAACTATGGTCGCGGCGCTATAATCAGGCTGCGCTTCTTGGGCGCTTGATCGCGAAAAAAAGCGGAAATGCTTTCGTTGCGGATGCTTTGCAAAGGACGCGCTCTACTCAGCCTTTGGCGCGCCTCTCTCCGAAGGAGCGTCTGGAGCAGGTTGAAGGTGTATTCTGTGCGCGCTCAAGATCTGCCCCGTATATGCGGGGGCGGAATATTGTTCTTGTGGACGATGTGCTGACTACTGGCGTTACAGCTACATACTGTGCAACGGCTCTCCTTGAAATAGGGGCTTCATCGGTAAATATTCTTGTTGCTGCGAGGGCTGGTAATGCTGATGAAGACGACCATTCTTTCCTGAAGGAGTAAGGGAAACATGAAGAAAATTGAAATCTATACACAGCCCGGTTGCCCTTATTGTGTGCATGCTGTTGCCCTGCTGCGTTCTAAAAACATCTCTTTCGAAGAGATCAACGCACCCCATGGGACGCCTGAAAGAACGACTTCCATTGAACGTTCAGGTAGCCGCACTGTCCCTCAGGTGTTCGTCGATGGCGTAGGGCTCGGTGGATGTGATGATATCGTTGCACTGAACCGCGCCGGCAAGCTTGATGCGTTGCTGGGTGTGGTCTGAATGCGTGCGCGAAGTCTCTTATCTGGGTTGTTTCTGATATTCGTCGGGTTGTTCATGCATGCACCCGCATGGAGCGAGACACCGATGCAGGCATCGGCAGTCAACCCGGAGGAGGGGCTCTGGCTCACCGAAGACAAGGATGGGATTTTTCTGATCCAGCCTTGCGGCAATATGCTGTGTGGGCAGCTTGTTGGAATGAGCTATGATGGAGCCGTACCTGTGGATGTCTGGGGGCGCTCGCAGTGCCGCCTTCAGATGCTTACGGATTTCACGCCTGCGGAAGATCAAAAGTGGCACGGCCACATCCTTGATCCGCGCTCCGGCCGTGTTTATCAGGCGCGTATATGGTCACCGGAACCCGAAGTGTTGAAGCTCCGCGGTTTTGTTCTCGGGATGCCTCTGTTTGGGGAAACCCAGACCTGGCGCCGATACTACGGTGCACCGATAGGTGCGAACTGCAAGATGCCGCCTTCGCTGTGATGTGACCAGACGGGCAGCAAAGGTCCGTTGCCCGACGGGCTGTGCGTCTCTAAACATTGTCACAGCCTTGCGCTGTTCAAGAACCGAAAGAAAAGCAGAATTACCATGTCCCAGCCCGTCACTCGCCGAGATTTCACTTTCGGTCTCGCCGCAGGTGCAGCCATTGCAGGTGCGGGCAGCATCTCTGTTTCAGCCGCGTATGCTGATGATGTTTCCGTGCCGACACCTCCGCCACTGCCACAGCCTGTTTCCAAAACCATCTGTTTCGTGGGTGGCTATACGAAGCATGCGCCTCCGGGTGGTGCAGGAAACGGGCAAGGGATTTCTGTATTCGAAATGGAGCGTGATACCGGTACCCTGACGCCGATCACCACATTTACGGACATTGCCAGTCCCTCCTTTATCACGCTTTCAAAAGATCATCGTTTTCTATACGCCCTGAGCGAGATTGATGATTTCAACAAGGACGGTGATGGATCGGTTACGGCATTTGCGGTGGACCCAAAGACAGGTTCATTGCGCAAACTGAATGTCGTGAGTTCCGGCGGTGCGGTGCCAGCGCATCTGAGCGTCCATCATTCAGGGCGCTATGTTCTGGTGGCGAATTATATGGGTGGCTGCGTTGCCGTTCTTCCAATCCATGCGGATGGGTCGTTGGGAGAGGCAACAGACGTTGTCCATAATACGGGGCCTCGTCAGCCGGAGCGTGCGGCTGATAATCCCCAGGGTAATTTTGCCGTATCCGATCACTCCGGCTCTCACCCGCATATGATTCATTCGGACCCAAGTGGGCGGTATGTACTGGCCGATGATGCCGGTCTGGATAGGGTCTATGTGTGGACGCTCAACCTGCAGACAGGAAAGCTGGTTCCTGCCAAAACGCCATATTACGATATGGAGCCGGGTTGTGCCCCGCGGCATTTCCAGTTCAATCACTCGGGTCGCATCTTGTATAATCTGTGCGAGCAGAACTCAAAGATTGTCGTATCGAACTTTGACCCGGACACGGGCGCGATCAATAATATTCAGACAGTCAGTACGGTTACTTCTCATTTCCGAGGCTCCACACTTGCTGCCGAAATCCTGATTTCCGCGAGTGGAAAGTTTGTCTACGCGTCCAATCGTCTTGGTGATTCTCTGGCCGTGTTCGCAATTGGATCGGATGGAACTCTGACACTTCAGGATGAAGTATGGATGCACGCTGATTACGGACGTGCCATGATGTTTGATCCTTCGGGCACTTTCCTGTTCTGTGCCAATCAGCGTTCAGATGCCGTGACGTCCTTCAAGGTCAATAAATCTGACGGGCAGCTTGCTTTTACAAGCAATTTTACCCCTGTGGGGAGCCCTACGACTTTTGCGTTTATGAATACGGAAGTCTGATTTCAAATAAAAAAGGCGCTTCCTGAGGGGCGCCTTTTTTATGTGTCTTAGTTAGTCCTTAATCGCGGGTGAAGATCGCGATATAGTTGATGCCGGTGTCGCGTGTTTCGCGCCATTTCGGTGGAATGAAGCTCATTCCTGCGATGTCCGTCATGCGCAGGCCAGCGTTTCTGCC
>Ga0157363_1001621_pt1 | contig 18976 bp, 7 predicted proteins | sample AttsexASBM1_FD_111477 | JGI IMG/M metagenome (GOLD analysis project Ga0157363, IMG submission 111477) | Fungus gardens microbial communities from leaf cutter ant in Ribeirão Preto, State of São Paulo, Brazil - Atta sexdens ASBM1 | ecosystem: Host-associated > Fungi > Mycelium > Unclassified ... | reverse complement strand
TATATATATATATATATATATATATATATATATATTATCAATATATTGTATTATGTCCTCTTATCGAAGGTGAAAAAAGTTTGATTAATTATGGAATTTTTATTTTATATATTAATATTAATTAATAATAATTAATAATTCAGTAATTTTTTTATAAAATAACATCAGAGTGAGATTTTATTTATTTATTTTATTTATTTATTTTTCAAAAAAGCTGATTTTATATTGCCTAATTAATAATTATATCTACTCGATCATGTAAAAATTTCATATTCCATAGCAAATGGAAATTTCATTCTTCTTGTTTATTCATTTTTCTTTCTCTCATCTTTTTACTAAAATTATATTTGGAAGAAATATCGACGCAAAAATCTTTTTTCCACCTATAAAAAATGAAACTGTGAAAAAGATGTCTTTGTGAGAAATTAGATTATTATATTACCGGCGTGCCCATCATCGTAAAGGTCTTCCCGGATCCTGTCTGGCCATAGGCAAAAACGCAGGCATTGTAGCCCTCGAAGGCACTTTCTATTACGTCCGTACCAAGATCGTAGAAAACCTGGAGAAAGACAATTGGTTAAGGGTTCCTATCATTCGATAATACGAGCGGCGTCTCGCTTTAATAACTTGCGGAAGCGAAGCGAATTTTATTAGTCTCACTGTTACCCCTCGACGGAGCGTGCTACGCGTTTTACATAATGATATCTAATTAGGTCACAATAACGTTGACGCTAACGATTATATTATAGTATAACGATGATCCTGTATTGTGTTCTGCTTAATAAAGATTATTCTGTTTGATTATGCTTTGACAACCCTCTTTCACTCATTACAAATGTAGTTTGTTGGAAACACTAATCGGCCCTAAAGCTTCTGTCACAACATTATAATAGACAGTTGCCAATTATATCATTAAAGGAAGATCAATTATTGCAATTGTTACCAAGCTCGACACACTTTCGTCTTTTCGTTCTCAAACTCTTTCGTTAAATTTATTTCCGTATCTAATTCAATATCGGTTTGTCATTAAGCTAATCATAACTCTGCGAACATAAAACTACTTCGGTTTCGTCTTTCCGTATACGGTAGTGTTATCGTGAACGTTTCACTCTTTTCAAGGTTGACAGCTTCGTCATCGATCGCGAAATCTCGAGAATAATTTTTACTTTAGTCTTTTGTTTAATCTTTTCGTTTCATTCTGCCATGAAAGAAAATATTGATATGAACCTCTTCCTGGGACGCATAATTTTCGTCGTTTGAATCGAAGGACCAGTAGGAATGATCGAACGTGAAGTCTTTGTATTTTCCACGGTCGATATCTCTGCAGCTATCCGGTGTCTGTAAACAGTAAATAGCAATCTTTCAGTGTAGTTTTTGCTTAATCACTATTGTTAGTGCTAAAGTTCAATTATCATTAGCCCAGTCCGATCTATGCGGATGAATGGATAATGGAAACCAACTATAAAGATGAAAAGTGAATATAAATGTTTATATAATTGTCTATTATATATTTAAAAATCATCTTATCCATATATTTTACTACTACTATATTTTTACTACTATTTATTACTATTATTATATTTTTATAGCACATTGATATTTCTTGCAAAATAAAAATAAAATCTTTAAAAAGGTCATTTCAATAAAAATCAGATATTTATCAGAAACATTTTCCGATAAATATTTGATTTCTCGAAACAGTAAAGTTTTCTAAGAATTTTTAGATTTTTAGATTTTCCAGGTTTTCCAAACAGAAGATATATATTTTTTACTTTTTAAAATTAAAAATTTTTTTAAATCAAATTTTTTTTTATTTTTTCTTTGTTTTCATCGGAAAGCTACTTGACTGACTAAATCGTTTGACTCATGTGTATTTACGTGATGTTGCTATATGCGATAATTATATAAAATGTACATTCTTCATGTTGGATTCTATGTAACTGATAAAGCATCGCTGAGAACATAGTGCTGCATTATGCAACAAAAAGCGAATGGGAAGTAATTAAAAAAAATAAGAATGAAAATAGAATGATTTTCAGGTCAATCTCGCTTTTACGATTTTGCATGCATTTTTATATCGAGTCCGCAAACATGCTAGCGGTCAGAAAGCAATATAATTTACATATTTGCATATGTACGAATATGTTCGCGAAAATTTCTAAACTTCGTCACAGCATATAGTTCGAAGCGAAGTTCAAAGTCACTCATTAATCTATTCTCAATAAATCTCAGTCTGCTTAGAGCTTCCCGAAGTGTATCCAAATTTATTAAATTTTCCGAAATACAGTGAAAAATAATTAAAAAAAAATATTTTATCAGAAACTGTAATGTGATTGTATTAAAATAACTTTACGAGCAGTTTGACAGTTCAATCAGTTTAACGGTTTAAAATTGATTAATCTTATCCGGATCTCAATCTTTGTGAATGTTGAGAAATATCAATGTGCACAAAAATATAATAATAGTAATAAATATAGTAGTAAAATATATGGATAATATGATTTTTAAATATAATAATAGACAATTAATATAAACATAATTATAGTTTATATTCACTTTTTATTTTAATTTTTTCTATCAATGTAGTTTAATTTTAATCTCGGTTCAACTAACTCTTCATTTTTTTTTTAGTTTTTAGAAAAAGATGAAGGGTAAGTTGAACCGAGATTAAAGTTAATCTACATAAGCATTTTGCACCTTTGGACAAGACTTCACTTAACTGGTGCTCGCCAGAGACGTTTTTTGCCGGGAAATCACTCTAGGGATTGGCCTTCTCTTTTGATTGAAAAGAGAGATCCGGATAAGGTTTAATTGAATGTGGATAAAACATAGATTATACAACGCTGCGGGGCCGCGGCAATTGCATTCGATTGCGTAGCCGCAATCGTCAAATAACGAGTTGCTGGTTGCTGCGGTCCGCGATTTTCGCACTTTCTCCTCAACGCATGCCTTGTTACTTTTTAACTGGGAGATTCACATAGATAATTACAAATAGAAATGTACGAGATACTTTTGATCGAGATGTTTTGTTAAGTAACGGTCTATTGTTGCAAAATCAATTTTTCACTCATTGTTTTTCACTCATTTTTCAAAAACATTGATTCTCTCTCATCGTTATTTCACAAAGCATTGTAAAATAAACAATTTGAAAGCAAATTGAAATTCTTAATTGTCAGAGGAAATTGAACAATCTTCTAAATTTATTTATAAAAAAATTATTTTTTCACGCTCTTTTTTAATTATTATCTGTGATATTTTTTAATTGAAATAATTCTCGAAACTTTATCAAAATAATTTGCTTGAAAGAAACATATAAACACGATGCGTACCAGCTTTCATTTTGATAAGCTGGATTTGTCGGTCAAAGGTTCAATTAATAATTATGGCTTAGAAATTCATAAAAGTTGCTCAGATAGAAATTATGACACTAAACTTTACGAGGCATCGACCGATCGTAGCACAAAAGAGCAGATCATCTACGTCTCGACTTCCGGTTTAGAAATTCTTTAGAAAGTTTATTTAAGGCCATTACTTCTCGGTACTTTGCGGTACCACGAAGTGTTGTTACACGCTCAAACTACCGTACATACCAAGAATATTATTATATATCAATAAAACTAATCCATTCTGTAAAAATTTTCTCTACTTTAAATAACAAACGAGTGATTAGAAATTTTATTTAAAAAATTGATGCTATTTGCAGCTATATTCTCCTGATACCTTCAAATTAATTAACGTAAAATTATTGAAAATGTGGCATCAAAACTTTCTTGTATAGTATCGCAATCTATTATCAAACGAAAATTTGATCATAACATGAGACGTCGAACTATCCACCGCTTAACTTTGCTTTACCGGCGCTTTAGAATGGATATATGACGGACTCATGATGTAATCACGGCTTACATCATAAACAAGACCTTCAGTTTATGAATATGCAGCCAAAACGCAAATGTGTAATAATTTTAGCGTCGAAAATGCGTCTCTAAAATGTTTACATTCGCCTACGCATTCTACTAGCGACTATCTATAACTTGAGCTCGTAATAACCATCAGTAATATACATTCAATAATGTAAATAAACATCAACAGTATCTCGATATTTAAAACTTTATATATTAAGTCTGATATGTTTATTAAAATAAAATCTGTTTTAAATTGAATAATGGATAATTTTATCGTTATTTAATAGAACATAAGGAAGATAAAGTTCTTCATTTAAGACAGATTATTATTCAAGCATTGTTTCAATTGTTAATTTTCGCTTGTTAAGTTCGATAAGAAGAAATCTAAAAGGTCACAATCATCAAAATTCGAGCTTATATTATGCAAAGAAGTTCAACAAAATATTGAATAAGAAGAGAAAGAAATGTTGTGTAAAGTTTCTTGAAGTTTTTATCAATATAGAATAAATGTAAAAGACCTATAAATAATATCTCACTAACAAGAAAAATAAAAAAAAGACGTTAAGCACTGCATTGAGAGAAAAGTTTTTGGTACTTATGACCGTACATAATTTACCGTAATGATAACATATTATCGTAATTATGATTATTACTGCTAGTAATAATAACTATACTTATAATTCTATTAACAAAAAAACCTATATCTATAGGTGATACCGAAAATGGCTATAAATTATAATCATTAAATTATAATCATTGCAGTCATTTTTATGATGATAATAATTATAATTTATAGTCATTTTCGATACCAACTGTATATATTTGTTAATAGAATTATATGTACAGCTATTATTAGTGACATTATAGTAGTAATAATCCTAATTACAATAATTACATTTAATTATAGTCACAAATATATTAGAAACCTTTCTCTCACCGTATTAACAATTAATTTTTAGATTTTTCGAAACATCCCGACTCTTTATATATATGCACTGCTTTTCGTCTCCTCCGAAACATCTTATGTAGCGATTGATCAAATTCGCATTCTTGTGAAACAAGATCGAAACTGGCTCCGAAACCAGGCAACGTGAAAATCGTCCGTGCGAGAGCAGTTGACCTCGATTGATAATCATACTTGGAATTTACCGTCGCTTTTGTGCAGCTAGCTGCTCGGATCAGCCACTGATTAACAATAACAACAACCATAATGAAATCTAACTATATTGAATTCTCGATTAAATTATTATTATATAATTATTATTATGCAGTTAAAAAAATTCAAAGAAAATAATTATCACTTGTTTTCTCGATATGGTTTTAAACTGAAAAATATTTGAGTTTTAAGAAATTTGAAAAACTTAATTTCAAATTACTTAAAATTGTGATGCGATAAAAAAATGTTTTTGTGAGGCTTCAAAAAGCCTATATTTAATAGAAAGAATTAAGGACAATTTACGAGGATTGTTTTCCTTTTAGGAGACACAGTCGATCTAAATGTTCGTTCTATCTTTATTATTCATTAAATGCCAAGAAGGACAGAATGATGTTTGTGACGATTGTATCTCCTAAAAAGAAAGTAGCTTTAATGTTAAATTCCTTAAAATTGTGACACATTAAAATATTTCTAGGGCTTTAAAATATTGATCGGAAAGAATTGAATTATACGAAACGCCACTTATTCTGCAAATTCACAATTTTCAGCTATAAAGAAAATAGATAACAATTCTACAAATGAAATAATGTATTGTCCACTGCGCACTGCATTTTCCACCATTACGTTTAAAAAAATCGTTATATTATAGTGACGTAAGTCTCCGTTTTATGAATAAAACAAGTAACTAGTCTCGAGAATAATTTTATGATTTTTGCTTTGGCTGGAGACGGCAACTTTCGAATCCTTTGTAGCTGCATCACAAATCCTTTGTAATATTACGATATCTCTTATAAATTTTTTTGGAATGAAATCTCTGAAGAGCAAAAATTAAGCTTAGTCTTGAAAGAGAGTAGCTCAGTTTTCAATCTTTAAGAGTGAGATTCAAAACTTCTAAAAGTTTTAAAGAGCAACTATTTAAAGGCGACACATGAGACTTGATGATAAAAAGCAGACATGACTCCATATATATTTCGACAAGGGCGGATGGCAGTGATGCGCTACGAGAAATGGCTTACCTTGGTGTTGAAGATCCGCGTCCTCTTGCCGTTCATCTGTACGATCAGCTTCTCGTTCATCGCTACCTCTCTGGAAAGTAACAAACACGTAGTTATCCTGGCGTCGACCTCTCCCGTTATGACATTACGAAGACCGAATTCGGAAATCAACGAGACGCGCGCAACTATAATGCACACCAGTCAATACCGCGATGACACAATTGTGTCATATGTTGTCAATAATGTTCGACAACGACGACTATGAATTGGAATTCCTTCTCAAACCTTTTTATTTTATCAAGCAATAAAATAATTGAATTTGTCGTTTCAAGAGGATATTGCTTCGAGATCCTCATTAAAAAAAAAACATCTGATATTATTAATATAATTCTCTAAAGTATTAATAAAGTATTTTATTATCATTAAATATTAAATGTATTAAATGTATGTTATTATATTATCTGCTCTTTGAAGAAAGAAAATGGAATTAATACTCAACATATCGATCAAGCAGATTCTCGCACCAGCATAAAAAAATAGCAAATTTACGAACAAAAATATGCAGCGTATTCTTTTTCGAAATAAAAGAGCTTTTTTTAATAATTTATATTAATTAAGACTCTTAATTGAGACATTTCATGGAACAAAATGTTTTCTAAAATTTAAAAGTGTGATTTGAAAAATGTGTAAGGTGGTTCAAGATTTGCTCCTCCAATTTTTATTTAAATGACTGAATTAAAATGGCAACGAAGGATCAATATAAATAAAAAATTAAGATAAAATCGATAAGGATATCTCCTTGTAAATGAAGACATTCGCATAAGTATCCGAGAGATGGATTTATAACGAAGATAGAATACAAATTTAAATAATAAAGTGAAAATTTATTCAACAGGAATTATTAGTCTTTACTCTTTTTGCATTTGATTTCCTTCAGCACAGAATGTGTTGGGAGATTTGAATCATTCTAATGATGACGAATCTGTTCTCCAATGATTTCAACGATATTCATCGTGCGTATGCATCATCCTTTGTATTCAATAACATTGCGTCAATGATTCCAGCGGCGATTAATGTCCATGTTAATGATCAATAACGCTGTAGTATGAAGAAACATCATCTACGAGATGCTATTGACCGCAAAATAATTACGTAATAATATTGACTGGCAGCAATACGAGTAGCAGGAAAATCTAGAATACATCCAGGGAAAACTAGAATTTCTTGAATATTTCGAGGGTGTCGTTTTCAGGGTAAATTCGGATGAAGCAACGGTGCGCAAGAGATGCGCCTCAATGTCGTCATAATATGTATGACGTAATTTAACGTATTGTTTGACCTTATAGAAATTTAACACTGAAAGCAGATTAATTACTTTGTATTGTATTAAAAACTGTTTTTAGTGATTTTTTATTCAAAATAAATCATTTCCAATTTAATACTGGAAATTATTTATTTTGAAAACACAGAACGACAGTGCTTTTAACATTCGAAATAACTTCTTATTCAATTTAAAAAATACTGGAAATTATTTATTTTGAATATTAAAATATTGAAAACCAATATTTTGGTCCAAAGTAAATATAATTTCCGGTAAATTGAATAATTATTTTAAGTATTAAATTTGCCAGCATCAAATTGAATAAGAAATTATTTATTTTAAGTATTAAATTCGTCAGGATCAAATAGAATAAGAAATTACTTGTCGAATATTAGATTGGTCAACATTAAATTGATTACTGTAAGGGTGGGATTTATATTAAACTCTGATCGATCAGCGTGAATCTCTCAGGTAAATTTGCGCGCGATACATCTCGCGCGTACCTGGACACATGTCGGTGTGTCCAGCTGAATTCAGAACAATACTGGCGACGAATCTAAGAGAGAGAGCGAGAGAGAGAGAGAGAGAGAAAATGAGATTTTGTCGCAATCACACACCGCACCGCGGACGGACATTCTAGCGTCGTAATTATGGAGAATTGCAACGGTAAGAAGCAAGCACGATGACGGTACTACAGTCATAATAATTGATGCATAAGCGACTCGTTGATTTTACTCGTCGTAAGACGAGACGTAAGGCGAAGTTCTTCCGGTCACCAGTTGCACGACACACACACGCACCTCTTGTTGAAGGGTCGAACCCTCACGGCCACCTTCACCGATGCCATGGTCTCGCGGGATGGAGCGCATCGGGCTCGAGACGAAGGAACGCGAGATGTGATCAATGCCACCGTCGTTTCTCCGCTGCGACGGAGACGTGAAGGTGGTCTTTCGACGCGCTAAGTAGCGCGTGGCGTCGCGACGTTGCTATAGCGCGCTACGTCGTGTCGCGTAGCGTAGCGTGGCCTATGGAAGACGCTGGCGTCCTCGTCGAGCCTCGACTGCCTCGAGCGTGTTCGGCAACAACGACATTGTCGACCTTCTTCCTACACACTCGTGGCTCATGGACAACCGCGAGCGACTGCAACCTACAACTACTCTCGCTTTACCCGACTGCGTCAAACCGAGCCGCGAGCGGACTGCGGAGTACGGAGGCGGAGCAAGCGGAGCGAGTCGAACGAGGACGCGCGCGCATGCGTGATTCCTGCGCACCTCAATCGCAGTAGAGAGGGAGAGAGTGGCAAATTGCATCACGTGAATGCCCACGTCCAATCAGAATGGGGCTCACATGACTAGATTTCTCCAATCTCTTCCATGCCTACGGGAACTTTGATGCCTATACCCAATCAGAAGAGACGAGTCACGTGACATGCAGTTTGCCCCTCTCTCCCTGTGAGGTTCTCTAGATCGCAGACCATCGAGTATCGTCGAAGGCGAGCTGTGGAAGATTCAAATTAATATTGAAATAAAGAGAAATTCATTAAAACAGCGGCAGTATGTCAAGGAAAATGCAATATATGGCAATACATGCACAGTAAAAAGCATTTTATGTTTGTGTTAGAAACGGTCCGTTTAAGTCCTTGTTAACATTTTTCACTTACTTATAAAAATTGTGTTATTTTAAAATACTAAGAAATATTAAATATCTATTTAACATAATATCGCATTAAATTGTTAAATTGACATTCAGATATATTAAAAATTGAGCACGAAAATTTTAACAAGATTTAAATTGATTTAAACACAAACACAAAATGTTCTTTATTCTATAAAAATAAAGAGGTGGGAGAGATATGTGTATCTTAATCTTGTTTCTTTTTGGAAACTTATGAATGTCTCGATAATTTCTATTATTACACTGAAAAAAAGATGCTTAAAATTTATTTGTAGGATAGAAGTAATGTTTATTTCATAGAAATAAATCCTTATTTAAATACGGCAAAATAAAATTTTATTCCTAGCAAATAAACCACCTTTTATTTTTATAGAAAAATAGAATAGATAAACATCTAATTTTTTTACAATTAATAAAGCAAAATATCACAAGTCACAAATAACATTTGCTTCTGAATATTTTGACTTTTTTTTCAGTACAGCCAATTCAATCAGTTTCCTACTTATATGAATTCTCTAGATATAATTAAATTAAAGAAAGTAATATGGTCGTTCTCGATAAAATCTTGAATCTAATATTGATATCTAATATTGATATTAGTATCTATCAGATAAAACATTAAATTCGATACTGATATCAGTATATTTATCAATATATTAGAATTGCCCTAAGGAGAGTATATTTAAATAGAAAAACGTGGATCGGGTACGTTCCTCAAAAGATCCACGGTTTTCCTTGAGACATCTTTGCGCATTTACGACAGAATGACGTCATCGACGGTCGTTAGCACAAGCACAAGCGGAGAAGGCCAAGTCGCACCACCCACGCCAGCGATCGCCGAATCGAATCGCTTTGCGGTTTTTCAAGCGCATGACGGCGGTCGCGGCGAGAATTCGCGTCATCGTCTTGTTGCCAAGCCTCAGGGAGGTCGACAAAGCGAGCACCGTAACTATCTACCTATTGGCTTTGATCTAAATAAAAAGTTGCAATGTGAATGTTAGAGCAGAAAAATTGAATCTCTTTAAAGTATTGCGTTATTACAGGCTGTATAAATTACCATGAAAATAAAGCAAAACACTTAATTCTTCATAGAATTAAGTCTAAGATGAAATAGGAGTTTGCTTTATAATTATTAATGTTTTAAGTCGATCGGATTCAAAGTTATTGTTTTAAATTTTCACCTATGATAACAGAATCAATTCCTTTATAAAAAATTTAAATATTTATCTTTTAATACTTGAAGTATTGACATTTCTTATTCACTAAAAAAAACAAAACTAATAAATTACTATGGAAATAAGGAAAGTGATAAAAAACAAAATCTACTTTTCAGTATAAAGGATATATAATTATTGATAAATTAAACAATTACAGAATCTCTGTTTTATCTTTTATATAGAAAATATATATTGATCAAAAAAACAGAAACGATCAGTAATAATCGCTCGATATTTCTACACAAAAAAATATCATTTCATTCAAAATATCATGTCAAAATATCATGTCAAGAAAGTGATTACTCAATTTACTTTGTTTCTTTTAAGAAACGTCTATTTGTCTTTATTTAAAATTGACTTTATTTCAAAGATTATTTTCTTCAATAATAAAATAAATTAGGAACATGAAAGTCAAGGCTGGATATTTTATGCGTAAACAATATATACGAACAATTTGTATTTTTCTGTGTATAGTATTAAATATTTATCTTATGTTAGCCAAAAGACAGAAATTGTGTGAACCTTAGAGAAAACTATGTTAAATACATGTTCGTACATATTTTTAATCAATGAATTGACGTAACTGCGTTTGCATCGCACAAGTTGCGGATTCGTTTAAGCGCAGAGCACTTCCGGAAGACTAAATACGGTCACGAGATAATGATGATCGGTCCTTCGATCCTCTGCCATTGACCGTGTAATATCGTTTATGCTAATGTAGACACGTGTGCAGAAAGGAGTCAGATGAATCGCAACAAAGTGGTGCCTAATAAAGACGCTTAAATGTTAGAAAATACTGATATAATTCCAAAAGAACTTGTTTATTTGTCGCAGAAAAGAAAATCGAAATTGATTCTGGACTTATACATATATTTCTGAATTAATAATGTGATTGTAAAATTATATATATTTCAAGAAAATATATTTAAAATTATGGAATAAAAGAAAAAAAACTTCTTTATTTATTTTCGAGAATAACTACTCAGATAGCACACAACATTTATAAAATATTTACAAAATATTTATAAATATTTATGAGATTTATTTTAAATATTTTTGTGTTCTTAGATTGCACAGATCATAAATATTTATTATGAATGTTATGAAATATTTATTGTAAATATTATAAATATTTATAATAAAGGCTATGAAAATACTTAATGAGACATTATAATCCAAGTAAAACTTATTAAGAAATATTTATTTATATTTATCATATTACATAAAATATTTAGTCTATATTTTAATAATATTTTGAATAAAGCTTTATATAAAATATATATATCTATATAACATAAAAAAAAATAAATATTAATAAATAAATATTAATAAATATTTATCATAAATATTCTGTGCTATCTCTGGGTAAAAGTATTATGTGTAAGATTTTATTTTTTTTATTTATTTTGTTCATAAACTATCATCATACTTTTAATATGAATGGCACAATATTAATCTAATCAAAAATAAAATTGATATATTCATCAACAGTATCTAATATACATGTACAGAATATTTTAAACGCACCGGATGTTCTTCCGGTGGGTCTTCATATGTGTCTAAGACAAATTTAATGTCGTTCTTCTCCGACAGTAAATTTCTAAGAAAAGGGTCATCAATTTGTCCTCTTTTTTTTACCTTTGTCCTCTTCTTTTTACAAAAAAAAAAGAAACATAGCAAATATATTTTGAAAAATATAATATTTTTGAACAAAAAATGCCTTTAAAGACCACGAAAATTTTGTAAATTAATATTTTTTAATATCTTAAAAATTTTTATATTTGAATTTAAATATTTAAATTTGTATTAAAATATTTTTTAATATTATTCACGATATACAATTAAAAACACATATTCTTTTTCAGGACTGACTCAATTTTCATTTCTTATAGAGTGGGATTTTATTTCAAAAAATTTAAAGAGTGTTTCTTATTTTTAATCTAAAATATATATATTCAAAATTTATCAAAAGTGATACAAGGCATATTTTTCATGTATACCCAGACAACACATAATATTTATAAAGCTTATTTTAAATATTTTATAAGTTTATATTACATAGATTATAAATTATTTATGATGAATTAATAATAAGTTATAACATATTTATTGTAAATGCTATGGAAATACTTAATAAGATATTATATATTTCAAATAAAAAAAAATACTTAACAGAAATATTTATTTATATTTTTCATAAATATTACAGTAAATATTTAGGTTATTTTTTAAATAATAGTTCAAGTAAAGCTTTATATAAAATATATATAAAATATTTATATAACATTTTCCAAAAATGAATAATAATAAATATTTATCATAAACATTCTGTGCTGTCTAAGTAATTTTCTTTTTTGCCGATTGAGTTGGTCAGCTGTTGAGATCCAATTTATATAGATGGTGCTGATGGTAGCATTCGCCCGCGCAACGCCTGCAATCCAGAGAACGCTGAACGCTTCAAAACGCCGACTCCACGAACTGTCAGAGAAGCACCAGCCGGAGCCCCCGAGTCGGAGCGGGGCGCGCAGGAGTAGGACGTAGGACCTGGAGCGGAAGGGAAGCGCGAGGGGAAGAGTGCGCAGTCGGCGAGGGAATCGAGGAATCGCAGAATCGCGGGCCGCGTCAGTTGGATAGCAACTGTCGGGCATGTGCGTCGCTCGTTGTGCGGTATAAACGCGTGCGCGGGTGGTGTGCTTGTGTGTTGATGGTGGCAGTGCGCGAAAGGTGATATTCTCTCTCCTCCACCCTCGTCGTTTGTCGCGCGCGCCCATCGTCCTTTCTCTGGACCTGAGAGTCCGAGGATTCCCGAGGATCCTCCCCGAGGAAACGCGGTGAACTTAAACGAAATCCGAAAACATGTGATTCTCTGACAGAACGAAACAACCCCCATCGCGATATCCTTTTTCCGGTGCCGTTCGCGTCCGCCTCGCGGGGGTAGCGCGGTGATTACCTCGTACTCGCATCGCCCGCCGGGATACGCCGCTGGACCCCCTCCCCGTCTGCTTGTTCCTTCAATCGTGCGCGTCGAGGGTTCGTCGCCGCGCGCCGTGGAGGAGGATATGATGTTCTGAATTTCGGACTAGCGAGAAGAGCCACGCGCATCATCATGATCACGAAGCACTTCGCATCACAGGGTGAGTTTCTCTCCTCCTCCTCACTCCCTCTTTCTTTTCCTTCCTGCCGCCTTTGTGCCCCGATCACTGCTTCTTTCTCTTTTGTCCTTCCCTCCCCGCAATCCCCCGTACTTATTCTCGGTGCATGTCTGTCGCCCCCGCCCCGAATGTGTCCGGTATGAACGCAATAACGCGCATAATTCCTCGTCGCCGTCGCGACGCTTCCTCGTAGGCGCACGTCGTCGACCTCCGGGAGCGGGTGGGTGCAGAATGGGTGGGTGGTTACTGGGTGGTGCATTGCTCGATCATAATATACCCCGCAACGTTGCATGTACTTTCTATACACTCTTGTTCCCTTATCCTTTCATCTCTCTCCCTTTTGAAAATAATACATAACGCTGTTTTTTTGATAACAAACGCATCGATAATACGCTCTTTGAAGCGCGAAATAACTTCTACGAGGGAACTTTTTTAACGCTAAGCTTGTCATGTTAAAAGTTTCTTTTTATCGTTCAAATAAGAGATGCTAAACATTGTCATTAATGTCTCTTTTTTTTATAATAATTAAAATGAAAGAATTTTAACGCTGAAGATTGTCGTTAATATTTCCTTCTAAACATTTTTCTTATTGAAATAACGTTTCCGGAAATATTTTGCAAAGGCTTTGAAATATTATAAATAAAAATTATAATTACTATAATTTACAATTATTAAATTATAGTCGTTGCGATAATTAATATTCTTTCTCTTTCTGCACAATGAAAAACTTAACTTTAATTTTTATAATCCATTAATTTTCTTGCAGTTCGATAATGTTTTATAATGTGTGTCGTTAACAAAATTATAGTCTGTAAGTCGGTACTACGATAATTAATTTTCCAAATGCGTAATAGGAAGTAGTATTCTAAAGGTATTGTATATTATTATGGTAAAGCATTAAAGCGTTAAAGGACTAAAGGAGCTAATAACGATGCAGCGTTGATTCGATTCGCCTGTCGACCACGAGAACACTCGCAGCAACACTTCACAGTTCCGTCTCCTCCCTCTCGTTCGTTTTCGGCATACTGATCGAACAAGCGGGCGTTTCTCATCGTGACCGTTCGTCTCGTTGCGAGCTACGACGAATGTTTTTCTGATGTTTTTGCCTACTACTGAATTCAGGAAATCCATGGTTCCGAGGGTATTAAGCGATTGAAAAAGAATCTTCGCGAATGAAGTTTCAGAAGAATAAAATAAAAAGTGGAATATGTCCTTTTTTTACCAATGTAGATTATCTTTAATCTCGGTTTAATCTTTATCTTTTTTATAATTCTTAAAAGAAAGTAAAAAATAAGTTAAACGAGAGATTAAAATTAATTTATTTTAGTAAAAACTAGCTTTAATTAGTTTTGAATAAACTGTAGTAAAAATTTGATTTAAAGCGTGATATATATTTATAAATGATATTAGCTACTGGAATTTCAACGAAATTTAAGAATTGTTTTTAAAATTATGTTCTTTATGTCCATTTTTATTAATATGTGGATTAATTATAATATCAATTTTAATTTATTCTTTATTCTTATAACTTGAAAAAGTTAAATAGTCAATTTTTAATAAACCGTAATCAAATTTTGATTTAAAGCTTGATATATATTTATAAATAACGTTATTAAACATTGGAAAATTGTAATTAATTTAAGGATTATTTCCGAAAATATTTGCTGTGCAGTCTATTTTTACTAATGTAGAATGTTTAGCCTCGGCTTAATTTGCGCTTAATCTTTTTTTCTGATTCTTGCAACTCGAAAAAATAAATTAAAATGAAAAAAGGAGATTAAATCTATCTTAATATAAACAGGCATTAGTTAATTTTAAATGAACTATAGTCAAATTTTGATTTAAAACGTAATAGATATTTATAAATAATATTAGATATTAAAAAATTGCAGCCAAGGGTCATTACTCTCAACTTTCATTGAGCTGCACTGACTTTCATTGCAACTTTCATTGAGCTGAACACAACATTGAGTTGAAGGTCATGAGAGAATTAATATCGTTACCATCGAGGCGTAACAGACCGTGACATAATCATCCTATACGTGCATTTTTTTAAACTGATTATGAGATTAAATTGACGCGTAGTCTTTTCTCTTAAAAAATTTAAATCCCTTTTACTGCATATCTGAGTAACGCGATCAAGGAACGTTTTGCGCATCAGCAACGAGAATGACATCGCAGACAGCGTGATAGCGGCGACATGTGAACCTTCATCCGGAGCAGCAGCAAACCTGACCGCGCGATGTCAAGTTCGCGACGACTTTCGCCGGTTTGACGCTCAATCGATTCGCGCTCTCGCATAATTCCTCGTCTTCGCGTGTCTCGCGGTCTACGTATGTACGCGCTCGTGTGCACGCTCGAGCGAAGAAGTCAAGGGAACACGACGGAGGGAAAAAAATCCCACCGTAGTTCACAGGTTCACGAGAGCAACGACCAGCGTGGTGGTGTTCCACACCGAGTCGCGGTGGTGTTTACGCCGGTACTTACTTTCGGTACGAAAAAAACGCGTGCTAATTTTCGCATTTTGATTTAACGTTCGACAAATATTTAGAGTTCTATCGATATATTGCTGCATTTTAAAACATCGATTGATGTCGTCGAATTAATTATATGAGAAGAACGAATATATCGAAAAAAAGAACATTTTCTTTTAGTACAATACAGCGATATTATACAGAAAAAATGATTTTGCGCTGAATCTGAAATATCTAAAAATTTAGCTAGATACAGATCTAGATACAGAAAATACTTTTGAATCATATTAAAATATAAAAATCATGTAGGACGTTTTAATTTATGGCTGAACGTTAAAACTTTTTGCAACATTGTCATCAATGTTTAAGTGCTCTACATAATTATTCTAGTCCAACAATATTATTTTTAGATCTGTATCTAACTGAATTTTTAGAAACTCAAGCAAAATATTCTATTTGTGTAATATTACTGTATTGAAAGAAAAGTGTGTGTATTTGATTATAATTGTACAAAACAATTCTGATCAAGAATATTTTTTTAATTATCATCGCTACAATGTTAGTAATAATTATTGTATAATTTATTATTCTTAAAAAGTATATAATTGACACGAAAATTACTATAAATTATATAGTCAAATTATAATAATTGCAACTATTTTTGCTCTCAGTGTAATTCTAATCATTGAAAGATATCATCGCGATAGAAGTGTATTTAAACTTACATTTATATCAGATTAAATGTACAAAAATATCTCAACTCTTATATCGTAACATGAATCTACACCAGGCTCGATTGATAGGTGATACAAGACCGCGAAAAAGTTCCTTGACGGAGCGCTAACTCGAATGCACACAACCGGCATTCGTAACGCGCCAATCGAAGATATCACCGTTGCTGATAAAGTTGCTTACACTATATACTTTATGATATACTGACGGTATGTCTTTCGTCGCGAGTACAAAGCGGCCAGTCACTTCGAAAAGACTTCGCCGCACGTGAAATGTGCGATATGACAGCGCGACGTAACATAAGTCATGAGGCTGTGTTTTCGTCCTTTTATTGTCAACATCGTCTTGTAATACGAGAAATATTGCATTTTAAATACAGCAGATAGAAATTATATTATTATTTATTATATTAATTATTATTACATATTTTCAAGTAGATTAATCATAGGAAAAATGATTTTGCTAAAATATTCGAAACTTTAGCTAGATGCAAATCTGAAAATAATTTTTTGGAAATTTAAACATGATAAAATGCTGCGAAAAATTGATATTCTAGTTTGAGCGTATTACATAATTATTTTGTTTAACAAAATTATTTTTAGATTTATATTTAGCTTAATTTTTTAGATATTTTAGTAAACCCGTTTTTTCTTGTGAGTTGAAAATAAATTGAAAAAATTCGATAAAACACATAACTATAATTCAAAATCGACGGCTAAATTCGTTTAATCATATCATTTTAATGAAACATATTATTAACAAATTACGGGCAAGTTACGTTATTTTTGCAAATTAAAGGCTTTGTAGAAATAATATCTTCGTTTTGTTTCTCTCCGTTAGTTTGATTTTATTTACTTTTATTTTTTAACTGTACAAAAAGAATGATTTTGCTAAAAGATCTAAAATTTTGCTAGATATAGATCTGAAAATAATTTTATTGGAACATAAAAATAAAATAAATAAAAAAAATTTTATTCGAAACTCAAACTGATTGTTAGAATATTAAAAATTTTGCTTATCATTTTTTAGTTTCCAATTATTTTTGATTACACAATTATTTAGTTACACAATTATTTTGATGGTCCAATAAAATTATTTTTAGATCTATATTCAGCAAACATTTTGACCTTTCATTTTTATCTCGTATTTTATTTCGTGTATATACGTTCATAAAAGAATTGAAAAGGAAATGTGAGCAGAGCAGTTAAATTATTATTTCGTTTGATATAAACATATACGTATATATGTTACAGTCAAAGTCAGTAAATGTATACACTTACTGTATAGTTTGCTGTAGTTAATGTACATATACATTTATTATACATAAATATATACATTGACTAATAAGTGTATACATTTACTAAAGTTAACACTTTGACTATGATATAAGAGGCTGTTCTTTTTAACTGAACTTTTGCACCAATTCATCTTTCTCCTTTTCTTTTCTCCTGGAGCAAAAGTTCAGCTAAAAAGAACAGACTTATGTATACACAGAGAGGTGATAGATATATTAACTAATATAATAAATGATAAATTTTAATTAATTCGTATCTTATTTATGTGACGGAATACGATTTATTTTTCGTGAACAGCAGTGAGACATTCGCGAGAAATCTCACTAATTGCGCTCGTCGATGTTATTTTTCATGGTTCCCTCGCAGAATTTTAGGAAATTGGATTCGATGCGATCGCGCGAGAAACTTTCCCCCGATAAAATATACCAGCGTAATCGTTTGATATCTCGTTCTTCGGACCAATGAGTCATCGGTGTGACATTTCTAAGGAGCAGGTTTCCCCGATATTCTGGTATATATTCAAAATGAATCATCGCGTGTTTCATGTATATTATAAAAACGACTACGTGGAACTAGTTTCATCGTCGGTTGGGATTGATTGCACAGGGTATGTTATACGCTTTCATTCAAGTATGAATTATCTAGTAAATTTCCGGAATCTTGGCAGGAGCCTAAAGAACATTACGGTGACTTAATGGCGGAATTATTCAAATTGATCAGAAAATTCGTGTTCTTATTTTGCAAATTAAAAGTTTTAAAAAAATGATTTTTTTCTTACTTCAATTTTAAAAGGACTTAATCGTAAAATATTAATTTAAGGTTTAATAATCAAGAGATCAACTAAAATTAGATTAATTAATTTAATTAAATCGTGCATAGATATAAGATTACTTCAAGATCATTGAATATCGCCTGTAATTTACTTAATTTACATCCACATGATAATGTTTACATATCAATAAAAAAATTAAATGCGGCTTTGTGATGCCGAACTTCTGCTGTGAAAATATCAATATCGGATTTAGCGAGAAATTCTTAACAAAGGAAGCTGATAT
>Ga0157363_1001620_pt1 | contig 18979 bp, 17 predicted proteins | sample AttsexASBM1_FD_111477 | JGI IMG/M metagenome (GOLD analysis project Ga0157363, IMG submission 111477) | Fungus gardens microbial communities from leaf cutter ant in Ribeirão Preto, State of São Paulo, Brazil - Atta sexdens ASBM1 | ecosystem: Host-associated > Fungi > Mycelium > Unclassified ... | reverse complement strand
CGAACGGAATATCTGATTGACGTGCTCCTTTTTTGTATCCACTCATAAGGAGAGTTCCCGTTTTTATGGTTTGGGGTTGATGGGATGACGAGTGTCTCGGGGGTATGTCATCCAGTTGGGAATGGGGCTGTCGCGCATGGCCGAGGGGAGCGAACCCTCCAGCTTCTTCATGACAGCCGGAAAGGTCAGTGAGGACACCGGTGTCTCAGCTCTGTTGAACAGCCTTCCCATGGTACAGTGGCCGCTGGGCCGGACCGAGGGCGTGATGCTGACAGGTTCAGGGATACCCTGGAGGAACGAGGGATCAGCTCTCCCATGGTAGGAACGGAGATCCCGCGGAAAAGCAATCAAATATGACAAACGAAAATACAAACGTCTCGACCGCATCTAAATCATGTCCAGTCGACACAAGGACAGGCGATGGATCACCACACACTATGATAGATATTCGACGGCCTTCTAGCTCGCTGCAGCCTTAGGTTGCGTCGTGGACACCGCGTCCAAAAGGATTTTTCCGAGGGTGTCATAAATGCCTACAGGGTGGTCCTTGATGGAGAGGGCCACGCCCAGGACCAGACCTGTACCGATGTTTCGCTCGGGGATCGAGACGGCGACGCCTCCGACGCCGTTTATGAAAGCGCCCTGATCCGTCGTGTAGCCAGAAGCCTTTGCGCGGGCGATATTTTCAATCAGGATTTCATACTGACGCTTCGGTCTTTTTTTCTGAAGAACATCATTGATGGTTTCGTCCTCACAGCCAGCAAGGATCATTGTGGCACCCGGCCCAAATCCCAATGGGATCCGCCCCCCCACACCCTGCGTCAAAGAGGGTATTATTTCGTTTCCAAAATAGGCATCGATACAGATCGCACTGTTGTTCGAGCGTGCCAGGAGGAAAACGGCATCGTTTTCCTGGAGGGGCAGACCAGCGATCACGCTTCGCAGGCGGCGACTGTGCATCAGCCGAAACTGTGATTCATTAAGCTGAAAATGCCCGGTCGGGGCGAGGATATAGCGCCTTGTCTGCGGTACGCGCGTCACGAGATGTTCCTGCATCAGGGAAGCCAGAAGCCTGTGTGTTGTCGCTTTCGGGAGCTCACACAATGCGGCCAGCTGACCCAGCTCCTCTCCGTCGATCCCGGATAAAGAGAGCGCTTTCAGGATACAGGCTGCCTTGCGAACTGCATTTTTCGATTCGTTACGCATCCGCTGTTCCACCATTCGGAATTCTTCTGGAGATTAATTCAAGATGATTGATTTTGTCAGTTCATTTCAGCAGCGTCGTATCGGAAACGTTATGAGAAATTCCTGAAGGCATCAGGAACTCCGCGAGAGGGAAGTTCAATGAGGTCAGTGTGTTGTGGTTTTGCTGAAGAAAAGAAGCGTGTTATTACAACACGTAAGCTGGCTCTTCTGGTAACCAGCCTTGCTGGGATCCTGCCCGATTTTGCGGCTGCCGCCACGGCGGACACCACAGCGACCAAGTCTATCAAAACGTCTGTCCTCAAAAAAGCACACAGGCCTGTCGAGGTTGCTAGCAAGGAAGATGAACAGGTTATCGTGACCGGAACACGGGACCCGCATCAGACCGCGCGCAAAAGCATCAGCCCGATTGTCGTGATTTCTGCGAAACAGTTACAGCAGACGGGCCAGGCCGATCTGCGCGATGCGCTGATCCAGATGGCGCCGTCCATGACACGTTCGAACATGAATATCGGCAATTCGAACATGACGGATGCGATACAGCTTCGTGGCCTGACGCCTAACCAGACGTTGGTTCTGGTCAATGGCAAGCGCCGGCACACGACGTCCGTCATGACGGATTATACCGGGCCTCAGCAGGGTTCGATTCCGGTCGATATTGACATGATCCCGGTCTCGGCGGTGGATCACATTGAAATTCTGCAAGATGGTGCGGCGGCCCAGTACGGGTCTGATGCGATTGCGGGTGTTGTCAACATCATCCTCAAGCATTCGGCGCACGAACTTACGGCACAGGCCATCAATGGGGGTTATTATGCAGGAGACGGCTTTACTTCAGGGGAATCCGTCAACTGGGGGACGGACCTTGGCAAGGGGCGTGGTTTCTTTGATCTGAGCGCTGAATACAAGTACATGGACCATACCGACCGTGGCGGTATGGATGATCGTACGGGAGCGTATGACAACCATGTCTTGGGCAATCCGCGTCAGATGCGCGAGACGATTTCCTATAACATGGGCTATCATATCACCGACCACATCCAAGCTTACTCTTTCGCCTCCTTTGGGCACGTCAACGGAGAAAGCTACCAAAACTATCGTCTGCCCACGGTTCTGCCTGAAGTCTATCCCAACGGATTTTCACCGCAGATCACTCTGGCGCAGAACGATTACAGCTTTACGGGCGGCTTCAAGGGGCAGTTTATCGGATGGGACTGGGATGTCAGCACCACATATGGCGGAAACGTTGCCGATGTTGGCATGTTCGATACAGTCAATCCCGATCTGTATGCCGCAACAGGAAAAACCCCCACGCGCTTCTCTCCCATGATGACCTTCAATGATACGGAATGGACGACCGATGCCGGGATCCGCCGTGGATTTGATGTACCTCTTCTGGCAGGGCCGCTCAATTTCGCTCTTGGTGCCCAGTACCGCTACGATACGTATGAGGTCGGGGCTGGTGAGCCGGCGTCCTATTACGGCGGCGGACCGTCCGCGGATAATGGTCTCTCACCCATGTCTGCATCCAAGAACTTCCGTGATGTGACAGCCGGCTATATGGACCTTTCCACGCAGCTGATGAAGGGCTGGCAGCTGGATCTTGCTGGACGCGTCGAACACTACACGGACGTTGGTAACACTGAGACCGGCAAGGCCTCGATGCGTTACGATATCAATCCGATGATTGGTCTGCGTGGTACGATCAGTAATGGCTTCCGCGCACCGACGCTTGCTGAGGAACATTATTCCGACATGGGGGTTTCTCCGACAGGCGCTTCGGGCATTCTGCCTGTTTCCTCTGCTGCAGCTAGACTGCTGGGGTCTCGGCCTCTCCGTCCGGAGCGGTCAATGAACTATTCCGCCGGTATCGTGATCAACCCGATCCCGCGCATGCATATCAGCGTGGATGTCTATCAGATTTCCCTGCGCAACCGGATCACGCTGGGGGGTGTTTATAATGGGCAGACAGCCATTGATGCTCTTGAGGCCGGTGGGTTTGGGCTGCCCAGCGGGCTGATCCCTGAGGATGTGACGGCGCAGTATTTTGCCAATACGGCCAATACGCGCACACGCGGCATGGATATTACGGCGAATTACGAAACGCCTTTCGGACGGTTCGGGACCGTCAACTGGGACGTTGCGATCAATCTCAACGACCCCGTCATCACCCGGACTGCGACGGATGAAAACGGCAATTCCTTGCTGAACGCGCTCTATCGCGGGTTCCTGACAAGCTATACGCCTCACAGCAAGGAAATCATCGGCGGGACCTGGCGCAAGGACAAATGGTCCGTTTCCATTCATGAAATCCATTATGGAAACGTGGTCTCACAGCAGCAGTATGTGACTGGCCCCTACGCCTATTCCAACACGGTTTATCTGCCCTTCAACAACGGGGCGAACCAGCAGACGAACATCCTTGTGGGCTATCAGATTTCTCCTCGATGGAGGGTCTCGCTCGGGGCGAATAATATTTTTAATGCCAAGCAGCCTATTGTGCCCAAGAGCACGAACTATCTTGGTGTTCAGCGCTATAATTTCGACGTCCAGCAGATTGGATTCAATGGCGGATATTACTTTTTCCAAGTCAATTACAGCATGAAATAAGACCTTTACACACCGGGAGACGCGAAATGCCTGATGTTGTTGTCATCGGATGTGGAATCAGTGGTGCGGCCACAGCCTGGGAACTTGCGAAATCAGGCTGTTCTGTCACCCTCGTGGACCGATACGGTCCTGCAGCAATGGCGAGCGGGTGGACACTGGCCGGCGTCCGGCAGTCCGGGCGCCATCCTTCTGAACTGCCACTTGCCATGGCAGCCGTGAAAATCTGGGAAGGTCTGGACGAGGAACTCCAGGCCTCCACAGGCTACACGCAGCATGGCAATCTCAGAATTGGACTGACCCCAGAAGACCTTCCGGCCCTGCGGGTGATTGCGCAGGACGGTGAGGCCGTGGGACTACCCATCGAAGTTCTTGCGGATGCACAATCCGTTCGCGATATCGCGCCAGCTCTCTCACCCGCGATTGCCGGGGCCACCTGGTGCCCGACAGACGGACATGCGGACCCGGATGCAACGGTAAACGCCTTTATCAATGCTGCCCGACGTCTGGGCGTTGAGACCGTTTACGGTGAGGCTGTGCTGTCTCTCGAGAGCCGGAGCCGCCGCATCTGCGGGGTGCGTACCACCTCGCGGACCATTGCAACAGATGCCGTTGTCCTGGCGACCGGCATTTCCGGAAATGAGCTGCTTGCCCCTTTCGGGAGCCCCCTTCCGGTTGACGTCAAAAACGTGACGGTCGTGCGGACCCGGCCTCTGCCGCCTCTGCTCTCGCAGGTTCTGTCGGTTGCCAGCGCCTGCAACTCGGACGCCGCCTGTGCCGGGCGGCAGGAACTGGACGGGGCGTTCCGTTTTACAAGCGGGATCAAATCCTGGGATGGCCTCATGCGGGAAAAAGACGGACGGCCCGTCATTGCTCCCACTATCGCCAGCCTTCTTGAGACCCTTCAGAGTTTCGGGGATGTCGTCCCGGCGGTCCGGGAGGCGGAAATCGACGCTTACTGGTGCGGTCTTGTCGATCAGACGCCGGATGCGCTGCCGGTTCTGGACCATGTCCCCGGTGTGGACGGTCTGGTGATGGCACGGGGGTTTTCCGGGCATGGGTTCTGTCTTGGGCCTTTAACCGGCAGGATCATGGCCGCTCTTGTTCAGGGGCAGGCTCCTCCGCTTGATATTTCGGCTTTTGCATTCAGCCGTTTTTCCGGTCTGACCACTCCTTCCAGCAGCCCCGTGACGCTCCATGGGTAATGGGAACCTCCTGTATGTGTTGCGGCTGGGCGGCGTGAAGATCCTGCTACTGCTGCTGGTTTCGATAACCGGGTTTACGCTCCTTCATCTTGCACCTGGAGATCCGCTCTCGCAGTTCACGCTTGCCCCCGGCATGACGGCGGAGCGGCTTGCACAGATCGCGCATGGTATGGGGCTCGACCAGCCTCTGTGGCGGCAGTATCTGCACTGGCTGCACGGCATCATGACGGGCGACTGGGGACGCTCGTTCCGGGATCAGTCGCCGGTTCTGGGCATCATCGTCTCACATCTGACCGCAACCATCGAGCTTGGTCTGGCTGCGCTGGGGATCTCGTTCAGTCTGGGGTTGGGTATGGGGCTGATGGGAGCTCTGCGCGCGGGACGAACTGTGGATGATGTGACGTCCGTGATCTCCATCATCCTTTTCTCGCTTCCGACCTTCTGGCTCGGGCTGGTGTTCATCTACATTTTTTCCGTGCGGCTTCAGTGGTTTCCAACCGGAAATTTCAGCAGTCCGGGCGACCGGTCCATTGTGGGGTATCTCAGGCATCTTGCCCTGCCCGCCCTTACGCTCGGGCTGGTTTCCGTCCCTGTCTGGAGCCGGTACATGCGGACATTCGCGGGCGAAATCCTGAAGCAGGACCAGATCCGGACGGCACGGGCTCTGGGACTGTCTTCCGGGCGCATCATCGTCCACCGGCTGTTGCGGGGCGCGCTGCTTCCGATGATTCCGGTGGCGGGGATTTATCTTCCGACCCTGCTTAGCGGGGCGCTCGTGACGGAGACGGTTTTCAGCTGGCCGGGGATTGGCCGTCTGTTTCTCGATAGCCTTCAGTACCGCGACTATCCCGTTGTCATGGGGGTTCTGATGTTCAGTGCCATTCTCGTTCTGATCAGCAGCACGCTGGCGGAACTGCTGCATCATGTCGCTGATCCGAGGCTGAGGGCATGACGATGCGACTGCCTTCCATCCTGCGACGCCTGCTTGCCCATCCGCGTGGCATGATTCCTACACTCTATGTTCCCACCATCATCGTGCTGTGCGGGCTCGGGCCGTGGCTTCTGCCGTTTGGGGAGCTACATGTTGATCTTTACCATCGTTTCCTGCCCCCTCTTGGAAACGGGCATCTGCTGGGAACCGACGAAATAGGGCGCGATGTTCTGAGCCGGGTGCTGATGGGGGGGCGTGTTTCCCTGCTGGTCGGGCTGGTTTCGACGGCCATCAGCACCCTGATCGGGACGACGGTGGGGATTGTTGCGGGTTACCATGCCGGTCTGGCGCGCTTCCTGATCACGACTGTGATCGATGCCGTGCTGTGTTTTCCTGTCGTTTTTCTGCTGCTGACGCTTGCTGCGGTCCTGCATCCTGGCATCGGGACGATCATCGGCATCATCACGCTGGTGAGCTGGATGGAAGTCGCGCGCGTTGCCCAGAGCCAGACGCGGATTGTGCGGCGACAGGATTATGTGACGGCCGTCGTGGCCATGGGCGCGGGCGATGCGCAGGTTCTGTTCCGCGAAATCCTCCCAAACATTCTGCCGGCCATCATCGTCAGCGCGACCCTTAATATCGCCCGGGCCATCCTGCTGGAATCCTATGTCAGTTATCTGGGCTACGGCATCCAGCCGCCCGATGCGAGCTGGGGAAACCTGCTGAACAATGCGCAGGAATACCTGGAATCCGATCCATGGCTGGCCATTATCCCCGGTGCGGTGATTGTTCTGACGGTCGTCATGTTCAATCTGCTCGGAGATGCCCTGCGAGATGCCATTGATCCATCGAGGCGCAGCTCATGACTGACAGAAATGCAGCACCGCTCCTTTCAGTGCGCAACCTCACCGTCAACTTCGGTGGCCCCGATATCGTGGATGACCTGTCGTTCGATATCGGACAGGGCGAAATTGTGGCGCTTGTTGGCGAAAGCGGATCTGGAAAGAGTGTTGGCTCCCTTGCGATCATGGGCCTGCTGGAAAACGCGACGATTCAGGGCTCGGCCTCCCTGTCAGGAGGGGCGAGTTCGGGCGGGCAGGAGGCACCTACTGAACTGGTCGGTCTTCCTGCCCGCAGGCTGCGCGCCCTGCGGGGACGGCGAATCTCCATGATTTTTCAGGATCCGCTTTCCAGTCTGGATCCTCTTCAGACAATCGGCGGCCAGATCCGGGAAGTTCTGAAGGCCCACACCCGTCTGACAGGAGCGGCTCTGCACAGCCGGGCGATTGCCCTGCTGGAGCAGGTCGGGATTGTCGATCCGGAGGGGTGTCTGGCGCTGCTTCCCCAGCGCCTTTCCGGCGGGATGAGACAGCGGGTCATGATTGTGCTCGCCATTGCGGCAGAGCCAGATCTGCTGTTCGCGGACGAACCGACGACGGCGCTTGACGTCACCGTGCAGGCTCAGGTTCTGCGCCTTCTGAAAGGGCTGCGAGACCAGACGGGGATGGCCATGGTCTTCATCACGCATAATCTTGCCGTCGCATCCGCCATCGCCGACCGGGTGATCGTTCTTTATGCCGGTCAGGTGGTGGAAGATGCCCCGGCGGATGTGTTTTTCCGGCGGCCCGCCATGCCCTACAGCCGGGCGCTGCTGTCTGCGGCACCTCGGCTTGAGGCTGTGCTGGCGGGATACGGCCATCTCGAGGCGCCGCGTGGACAGGTTCCTTCTCCCGGACAGAGAGGAACGGCCTGCCGCTTTGCCGCACGCTGCGATGACGTACGGGAAACGCCCTGTCTCGCGTCTATGCCGTCCCTTGTCTCCATCGCGGCGAACGGAGAGGCTCACCATACCGTTCGGTGTGCACGTTGGGAGGAACTTGCACCATGAGTACGGCTGTTCTGAGTGTGCGCGGGCTTTCGAAAACCTATGTTCAGCGGAAGGGCCTTTTCGGCGCGGTGAAGGAGACGCATGCGGTCAGGAATGTCTCGTTCGATGTGGGGCGCGGCGAAATCCTGGGGCTTGTGGGAGAATCAGGGTCGGGGAAGACGACTGTGGGGCGCATGGCCATGCGTCTTCTGGAGGCGACATCGGGGCAGGTTGTGCTGTCGGGGACGGATATCACGGTCTATTCGCATGCCCGTCTGCGGTCTGTGCGGCGCAAGATGCAGCTGATTTTTCAGGACCCTTCGGCATCGCTGAATCCCCGACAGACGATCGGCCGTATTCTCAGGACACCTCTGGCGCTGCGAGGGATCGACAATGATCAGGACATTCTCGAAACGCTGGCGCTTGTGGGAATGTCGCCCGATATCCTGAACCGCAAACCGGCCATGTTTTCAGGTGGGCAAAGGCAGCGGCTGAGTATTGCGCGCGCGCTGCTGATGCAGCCGGAACTGCTGGTGGCGGATGAGGCTGTGTCTGCCCTGGACGTCTGTGTTCAAGCGCAGGTGGTCAATCTGTTCGTGGATCTGCGGGACCGGCTGGGGCTTTCCATCCTGTTCATCGGGCATGATCTGGCGGTTGTCGGCGTTGTTTCTGACCGGGTGGGCGTGATGTATCGCGGCGTTCTGGTGGAAGTGGCCAGAACGGCCGATCTCTTCCGCCGGCCGCGCCACCCCTATACGGCGCAGCTTCTGGCGGCAGCACCTCGGCATGGCGCCCCGCTGCCTCCGGAGCCAGCATCTTCACAGTTTTCACAGGCATCGGGGGGATGCGTCTTCGCCCCACTCTGCTCTCACATGACGTCCGAATGTCTCAACAGGCAGCCGGACCTCAGCGAGGTCGGCCCAGCGCATCAGTCGGCCTGTCTTCGGACAGAGCTGCAACTGAGCGGTGTTTGAATGTTCATGATAACAAAGGACAAGTGTTATGGGACCTGAAGTCAAATCCATCGTAACCGATCAGCTTCCTCCCGAGAGCGCGGATGTTGTCATTGTCGGTGGTGGGATTGTGGGGGTCAGCACGGCCTATGCCCTCGCCAAGCGGGGCATCTCGGTGGTCCTGTGCGAGAAGGGGCATGTCGGCGGAGAACAGTCCAGCCGCAACTGGGGATGGGTCCGCCGTAATGGGCGCGATCCCCGTGAACTGCCACTGATGATGGAAAGCTTCCGGATGTGGAAGGAGTTTTCCGACAAAAAGATCGACACGGGATTTACCGTCTGTGGTGTGCTGTCGGTTGCGAAGACGGCGGCAGATCAGGCGCGGCATGAGAAATTCGTTGCCGATGCCCAGCCTTACCAGATTGGCAGCCGGGTCGTGACCGGGCACGAGATCAACAACATTCTCCCAGGTCTGGTTGGGACGTTCAGGTCTGCCCTCTACAACCCGACAGACGGCCGGGCCGAGCCACAGCGCGCAGCCCCGGTCATTGCGCTGGCGGCGCGGGAGATGGGCGCGAGCATCGTGCAGAACTGCGCGGTGCGGGGCATTGACAGGGAAGGCGGGCGCATCTGCGGCGTGGTGACGGAGCTGGGCTATATCCGCACGAGCCAGGTTGTTGTGGCGGGCGGGGCCTGGTCCCGGCTTTTCTGCGGCAATCTGGGGGTCTCCCTGCCGCAGATGAAGGTCCTCTCCTCGGTCTGCCGGACGGCTCCGGTGCAGGGGCTTCCGGATGTTTCGGCCTATCTGGGCTCCGTGGCGTTCCGCAAACGTGATGACGGGGGTTACAATATTGCTCCCAGCGTCGGGCTGAGCGTGCCGATCGTGCCGGACATGTTCAAACTCGGACTGCAATATCTTCCGGCCTTCCGTGCTGAGCGCAAAGCCGTTTCCCCACGTCTGGACAACCGGTTCCTGACAGAGCTTCTGACGCCGACGCGGTGGGACCTCGACATGCCCACGGCCTTTGAGAAGACCCGGACCCTTGACCCCAAACCCAACGTCAAGCTGACACGCTCCATGGTCGCGAAACTGGAGGCTTTCTTTCCGTCCGTCGGGCATATTCCGGTTCTGCAGCACTGGGGGGGCATGATCGATGTTGTTCCCGATGCGGTGCCAGTCATTGATACGCTTTCTTCCGTACCCGGCCTGACCATTTCCACCGGGTATTCGGGGCATGGATTTGGCATTGGCCCCGGTGCCGGTCAGCTCACGGCCGATCTGGTCACGGGCGCGACGCCTGTTGTGGATCCCACGCCGTTCCGGCTTTCGCGGTTTACGGACGGCACCCCCATCCGGCTGATCGGTGGCTTCTGACGAATGGCAGGCTCCTTTCAGCTCTCCCGCCGCCAGAGCCTGACCCTTGCCGCGGGATTTCTGGGGGGGATGGCCTGCCGAGCCTTTTCTCCCCGACATGCCGTGGCTGCCGACGCCCCGACTTCGGCGGTGGGGAACGCGCCATCCAGCCAGAGGCAGGTCATTGTTGGTCTGTCTCAGGAGCCGACCGTCTTTCATCCCCTTCTGCCTCACATCGAAGTGGATGACGGGGTACTGATGAATCTTTTCAGTTCCTTGTGGCGGATCAATGCCAAGGGGGACTTTATCCCGGATCTCGTCACCGCCATTCCGTCCCTTGAAAACGGGGATATTTCCCCCGATGGCAGAACCTGGCGCATCCGGCTTCGGAGCGATGCGCTTTGGCATGACGGACAGCCGGTCACGGCAGGCGATGTGCTGTTCACGCTCCAGACCCTGCGCGATCCGGCATTTCCGGCCTATACCCGCAGCGGCTTCGGCCTCATCGACCATATCGAGCAGACCGGCCCCTTCGAGTTGAGCTGGCATATGCGCGAGCCCTATGCGCCCTTTCATGCCGTACTTGCGAGTGCCATGATTGTTCCGTCGCATTTGTTGAAGGACAGGAGCGACACATCCGCCTTTTCGCGCGCGCCCGTTGGGTCCGGGCCATTCGTCTGGGGCGATCGGATTCCATCCGAAGAGATCCGCCTGAAGGCCAATCCGCATTATCATCTTCCCAAAGCAGAGATCGAGGAAGCGATCATCCGGTATATTCCTGATCTGACCGTGATGTTCACGCAGTTCGAGACCGGTGAAATCGATTATCTCGGCATGCAGGGCATTCTGCCTGACCGCTATCCGCAGGCCCGCACTCTTCAGAAACGGACCATCATCCAGGCCCCCCAGCCCTTCGTGGAAGGGCTCGCTTTCAATATGGGGCGGCCGTATTTTCAGGATCTGGCCGTCCGGCAGGCGATTTACGAAGCCATCGACAAAGAAACCATGCTCAAGACCCTTTTTCAGGGCATTGAGATATCAACGGAATCCTTCCTGCCCGCTGAATCTCCTTTCTTTAACCCCGATCTGCCTGCGCACCGCTTCGATCCCGATGCGGCCGCGGAAAAACTGGAACAGGCGGGCTGGCGGAAAAACCGTGATGGGGTGCGGTCGCGCAATGGCATCCGGCTGGAATTTACGAATGCGACGACCTCAAGCAATGCTCTTCGCACGCAGGCGCAGGAGATCATTCAGCAGTATTTGGCGGATATCGGCATCATCATGCGGATCGAGGACCGGCCCGCAGCCGTGATGTGGGGGCATTACTGGGTCAATTCCGAGTTCGATAGCGCGCTGGTTTCCGTTGATTACATGACCGGATCTGATCCGGACGCATCCAGTTTCTTCACGTCAACGGCCTCCCCGGCGAAAGGTGGACGGGGGCAGAATGTGTTCCAGTACGCCAATCCGGTTGTTGACAGACTGTTTCAGGAAGGGAACAGAACTTTTGATCGTGCAGCCCGCATTCAGTGTTATCGGCAGATCCAGAAAATCCTGCGTGAAGATCTGCCCATGCTGCCGTTCTATCAGGTTAATAATATTGAAGGCGTAAAGGATGATCTGGCGGGCTATGAAAGTAACGTCAATGTCCGCTCCAATTTGTGGAACCTGCCACAATGGCATTGGATATGACGATGGCAGGCAAAGCGCTCTGACATAGCGATCTACCTTCGAGGGTTCAGTAAAGGTCTTCTTCCGAGCAGCTGATTGAAAGTTCGGCCACATTGGCTGTATTCGGCAGGTCCAGAACAGCCAGGATCATGCGTGCGATATCCTCTGGCTGCGTCATGTCCGCATCGCCTTTTGAGGTAATGCTCCGGGCCATATCGGTCGCGACGAAACCGGGGCAGACGGCCGTTGCCCTGATGCCATCTGCCCAGCCTGTCTTCTTGATACTATGCGCCAAGGCCACGGCGGCATGTTTGGTGATGGCATAGGGGCCCGAGCTGGCGGATTTGACACGTTTTCCGGAAAGTGAGGCTAGAATGATGACACGTCCCCGCTGACAGGCCTTGAGAGAGGCCCATGCGGCCTGAACCAGCCGGATTGGCGAGCGCAGATTGACCGTCAGCATCGTGTCCATATCCTCGTCACTGATATCGATGATTGAGGATGGGATCATGACGCCGGCATTCGCAATTACGGCGTCAATCCGGCCATAATGGGCGAGTGTGGCTTCGACCCATGCTTTCTCCTGATGTTGCTTCGCATCGAATGTGTGCACGAACATGTCCGGGCCGGACGTCATGGAAGATGCATCCCGGACACCCGCGCTAATCCGCCAGCCGGCCTGCTTCAACTGTTCGGAAAGAATTTTTCCGATACCACGACTGGCACCCGATATCATGACGACACGGTTGGCTGAGACTTCATTCATGATGAACTCCGTATTTCCTGAAGGAGATGGCCCAAAAGACCCGTGACAAGACAGTACGTTCGATGTGAAGCTGGAATGATAGACACAGCCTGGGAAAATGTAATGCTGTTTGATGAACTGTCAGTTCAAAAATTCCATATCAGGGTCTTGATTGCTGGAGCGTGCGGCATTTTCACGGATGGTTATGTTCTGGGCTCCATCAGCCCTGCCCTTCCCAGTCTGACATCGGCATTACATCTCAGCCCTCATCAGACGGGTCTGGTGGCGTCTGCTCCGCTGGCCGGGCTTTTGTTCGGAAGTCTTCTTGCTAGCCCGATCCTCGATAAAATCGGGCGCAGAATTCCTTTTGAATTCGACATGATGTCTTTTGTATTTCTGGCGTTTTTGCATGCTCTCACTTCAGATCTGACCAGTCTGCTTATCCTGCGTTTTATTATCGGTTGTGTACTGGGTGTCGATTACGTTGCCGGCAAGCTGTATGTCAGTGAATTCCTTCCTTCGGCGTTTCGCGGCAAGCTGATGAGCTGGCTGAGTGTGGCCTGGGTGGGGGGGTATACGTCTGCTTACGCCATTGGCTATGTCATACATCTCGTCTGGCCTCAGGGGACGTGGAAAATCATTTTCATGAGCGCTGCCTTTCCTGCACTCTGTGCAGCGATTTTGCGCTACGGGATGCCGGAATCCATTCTGTGGCTTCTGGCCCGGCGGCGCATTGGCGATGCCCGCAGAGTCGCAGACCGCTATTTTGGTGCTGTTAAACTGCCGTCATGGAGTTCTGATACGCAGTCTACTGGACGCTCAGGCACACTGCGTCGTGTGGTGGAGTTATTCTCCGGGCAGCAATGGCGCCGCAGTATTGGCGCGACGCTTTTCTATGTTTTGCACAATGTTCCTTATCTTGTCCTGAGTGCGTTTCTGCCAGAAGTTCTGCGGAATGTGGGGCTTCATGATCCGTTCAAGAGCGGACTGTTTTATGATGCACTGTTGTTCAGCGGTGCTGTCACAGGATTATGGATTGTAGAGCGTTTCCAGCGACGGGCGCTGATTGTCGGTAGTTTTGTTCTTCAGGGGAGCTGTCTTTTCATCGTCAGTCTATTTGCGCTTCCGCCACTGATGACGCTCCTGCTTCTGACGGCTTTTGGCTTTATCCTGACCGCGGCGGACTGTCTGACCTATGTCTATCCGCCAGAAGTTTTCCCGACGGATCTGCGGGCCACGGGTGTGAGCTTGATGGTTTCCAGCAGTCGGCTTGTTGCGACATTAAGCACGATGGCCTTTCCCGCTGCCATCGCAGAATACGGGCTGTCGGCCAGTTTGGCAGCGATTTCCGTTCTTTTATTCGCAGGTGCTGTGATCTGCGGCTTCTGGGCTTCTGAAACGCAAGGGAAAAAGTTGTCTACCTGAGGGGCTAAAAACGCTAACAGCCGCTCGTGACGTGCTCAGTTACCATTGATCGTCCTAAAGAGTTTTTTTTGAGTATAGGCTCTGTTTTCGTGATCCCGAGCGCATGCGTCTGGCTTTTTCCCAAACGTTTTCTTCTCCGCCATCTGCCTTGCCGCGACTATCATCTTCTGGCTATGAGGCCTGAGCCTAAGATCGGACTTGGGTATAATCTAGCCGCTGCATAATCTCCAAGAAGCGGTGGGTAAGGTTGTCGGATTTCTTCTCGGTCGGGTAACATACACGAAACTTAAATTTCATGTCGGGTGAAAATTTTCGGACGATAATGTTCGCATCGTCAGGTGGGATATAGAATGGATGCACGATGGAGACGCCCAGCCCTGCCGAGACGAGGGACAGCAAGAGCGGTGCCGTGTTAACGACATGGGCGATATCCAGCGTTGCGTTTTCCTGCTGGAAAATGTCCCGGACCAGACGGGCCGTCAGTGTTTCCATACTGAATGAGATGAACGGGACGTTCGTCAGGTGATGCGGCGTGATGATGGTTTGTGCCGTAAGTGGGTGATCGCGAGGCATGATGCAGACCATCGGGCGCTCCATGAGCGAAACGCACGTGATTTCGTCCGACAGTTCCTGGCTGCCGATCACACCGATATCGATCGTCTTGTTGGTAAGGCCACGCATGATATCGATTGAGGGCAGGGAAACGATATTGAGAAAGACGTTCTCGTTTTTTTCAAGATAAAGTGCGGCTGCCCGGGAAATAAAACCTGTTGAGAGAGCGGGCAGGACGCCGATAACCAGCTCCCTGTTCTTGCGGCGCCTGATGGCCTGAACGACATCTTCGATCTTGTTGAGGCTGTGATACAGGTAGGACACTTCTTCATATAGTGTTCTGGCTTCGGCAGTGGGCCACAGGCGACCTTTTGCGCGCTCAAACAGTTCCAAACCGGTATCGATTTCTAGGTTCCGGAGCAGTTTGCTGGCCGCAGGCTGGGAGATGTTTAGCTCTACGGCTGCCGCACTGACGGTTTTTTGTTCCATCAGGGTCGTGAAGAGTTCGATCTGCCTGAAATTCAGGGGCTTCATCGCGGCCATAACCTTCCGGAATAGGATGGGTCAAAAACGGTCTTAGACAATTCATAATTGAATATGCAACGTTCTTGTGCCGAAAGAATGGGGTGTGATGTTCGATTGCGTCGTCATCGGGGGTGGAGTTGTCGGTTCGGCCATCGCCTGTGGTCTGACTTCGCATCTGGATTCTGTTTTGATGATTGACGGAAGAGACAGCTATCCGCGCGCTGCTCAGGCGAATTTCGGACTGGTCTGGTATCAGAGCAAGGGTGTGAGTATGCCTGCCTATCAGCGTCTCTCCCGGCTGGCGACCCGAGCCATCAGTGTATTTCTTGATTTGCTGCGTGTTTCAGCCGTTCGTCAGTGGAGCGGTCGACGCGTAATCACGCCGGATATCGTACCCATTTTTGGGCGCAGTTCGAGGTTTCCAGGAACGTATTTCTGTATCTGTCATTCGGGGGTAACGCTGGCGGTCTATCATGCTCGCAGCCTCGTTCAGCGTCTCTTCGGATATGTGAGTGGGCATGACGTCCAGCAGTTCAGTGCCAGGAGATTCGATGTTCAGGCTGCTTGAAGATGACTGGGGCAGAGTGGAGAGCACGGTGACGATCGAGATCGACGGGTATCCGGTCATCGCGCAGATCGGAGAAACGGTGGCGTCTACGTTGTTGCGTGTCGAAGCTTCCTGGAGCAGGACGACACCGGTCTCCGGTGCTCGGCGGGCTCCGTACTGCATGATGGGTGTGTGTTTCGACTGTCTGATGCTCGTCGAGGGAGAAGGGCTGGTGCGTGCGTGCCAGACATCTGTCCGGGCGGGTTTGAAGGTGCAGCGGCAGATGGGGCCAAGGAAGGTAGGGCCGTCATGTTGAGGCCTGATCTTCTGATCGTGGGAGCCGGACCGGCAGGAATGAGTGCTGCGATCGTTGCGGCGCGTGCGGGGTTGAAGGTTGTCGTCGTTGACGAGCAGCCGACCCCCGGAGGCCAGATCTGGCGTGGGATCGAAGCGAATGCGGGGACGTCCCGCGGCAGGGCGCTGGGGGAGCAGTACTGCTCCGGTCTGGCGACAGTCCGGACGTTTCGTGAATGTGGGGCGGTTTACTGGCCGTCCACTCGGGTCTGGCAGGTCGAGTCCACTCTGGGGACATATGTTACTGGTCCCGGGGGGACACGTGTGGTCGCCCCACGTCTGGTTCTGATCGCGACAGGGGCGCAGGAGCGTCCGGCTCCGTTCCGGGGATGGACGTTGCCTGGGGTCATGACGGTTGGAGCGGCGCAGATCCTGCTCAAAAATCCCGGAAGTGTTCCTTCGGAGCCTGTCTGGATAGCAGGATGTGGGCCGCTGGCGCTGCTTTATGCACATCAGCTGATCAGAATGGGGGGAGTGGTGGCGGGTTTTCTCGATACTCGGCCTTCCACTCCGCTGCGTGAAACGTTGCAGCTTGCAGGCAGGGCCGCCCTACGGAGCAGCCGTGAGCTTGCCAAGGGTGCGTCTTGGTATGCGGAACTGTACTGTCGTGCGGGACGCTATGTTCCGGATGTTGTTGATCTTCAGGCTCTGGGGACGGATCAGCTTGAGGGCGTACGCTACCGGACGGCAGCCGGACGGGTGGAAGAGATCAGGACGTCTCTTCTGCTGGTTCATGAAGGGGTTCTGCCCGAGCTGCATACGGTGCGCAGTCTCGGATGTGAAATCCAATGGGATGCCGGGCAGGCCGCATACAGGCCTGTTCTGAATGAATGGGGCGAGTGCAGCCATCCCGATATTCTGATCGCGGGGGATGCGGCAGGTATTGGTGGCGCCGTGGCTGCTGTCCATCGGGGCAGGCTGTCGGCTCTACGCATTCTACAAAGACTCGGGAAAGTCGCTGCTGAGCCCGAAATGACCGAGGAGAACTGTCGGGCAGCCCTGGCGCGTGCTCTGGTGCTGCGTCCTTTTCTGGATCGGGTTTTCCGGCCGCGCGAGCAGGTCTTTGCGCCGGATGACGACACGATCGTCTGTCGCTGCGAGGAACTGCGGGCTCGTGATCTGTGTGCGGCGCTGTCGGGGAGCGTGGGGTCGAACCAGCTCAAGGCCTTTACCCGGGCTGGAATGGGGCCTTGTCAGGGGCGACAGTGCGGTCTGACCGTGGCGGCCTTGATTGCCGCCGCCGAGGGGCGGCACATGAGTGAGGTCCAGCCTTTCCGGGTGCGGCCGCCCCTGAAACCGCTCCGGCTCTGCGATCTGGCAGGTCTGGCAGATGAAAGTCGTTCGTCATGAGGGCAGGGCAGGCGACGACTGCCGTGATCGGCGGAGGGCTGCATGGTCTGGCCTGTGCGCTGGCTCTGGTGCAGCGGGGGCAGGATGTTGTGCTGTTCGAACGGTCATGGATTGGGCGGCGGGCATCGAGTGCGACGGCGGCAGGTGTTCGAACCCTGTGGCGTGACCCCGCGGAAATTTCTCTTTCCCTTGAGGCGCTGGAACGATGGTACCGGATGGATGCGCTTGTCGGGGATGACTGCGGATTTCGGGCGGGAGGTCAGATCAAGGTTGCCGAAAGTCATGCCGAGATGGAGGCACTGGCGGCCCGCTTCGCCCAGATGCGCGAGCTTGGGTTCCATCATGAAGAACTGATCGATGCCCGCGAACTGCGTCGGCTGGCTCCCATGATCAGTGAGTACTGTGTCGGAGGGCTAATCGCCCGTCGCGATGGAGCGGCTGACCCTCATCGGACGATTGCCGCATTCCGCCGGGCTGTCGAAGGACATGGCGCCGTCATTCGCGAAGGGATTGCAGTTATGGCGCTTGAACCTGCGGTCGGAGGCTGGCGCGTTGTGACGGATGCTGGAAGTTGGACAGTGCGTCATGTCGTCAATGCGGCAGGTGCCTGGGGCGCTCAGGTCTGTCGGATGGTCGGCGAGGTAATCCAGTTTGGGTACAAGGCTTCCATGGTGTTTGTCACCGAACGGGTGGAGCAGGCGTTCAGACCGGTGTTCAGCACGGTCGGTCGGTCCTTGAGCTTCAAGCAGTCTTCGCAGGGAACACTGGTTGTCGGTGGCGGGATCCAGGGGGGGGGCGATCTGGAAAAGGGGTTAACGCAGGTTGATTTTCGTGCCCTCGCTAAAGGGGCAGCGGCAGCGCAGGAGCTGTTTCCGGCCATCCGGAACGTCCAGATCGTGCGGGCCTGGACGGGTCTGGAGGGGAAGACGCCTGACCTTCTGCCTGTCATCGGGCCGTCCGCACGTGCTTCCGGCGTCTTCCACATATTCGGCTTTTCCGGACACGGGTTCGAGCTTGTTCCCTTGGTAGGGGAGATTGTCGCCGATTGCATCACCTACGGTCGGTCCCGTTACGATATTGGCTCCTTCGATGTCGCCCGTCTTCTAACTTGAGGTGTGCATGATGTCTGGAAAGAACCTGAACGCTGAAAATAGTCTGTCAACGGTTGCTCTCATGCTCCAAATAGGAATGAATGTCGACGTAACGTTTGCCGCTTTCCCGGCCTTGGAGGCTGAAGAGCTGGCCTATTGCATGGCCCCCTCCACCCCGCATGATCCGTCTGCAGCCATTCTAACCGAGATCAGAACAATCCGTGCGATACAGGAAATTGTGGTCTGGAAGTACGAATTACCCGATGTCGACTCTTGCATCCCTCAATGGAGCACAGGGCAATCAGGATATTTTCATCGGAAAGAGACGGTGTGGGATGTGTTTAAGTTCAGTATTGAAAATGAATGGTTGCCAAAATATCGAAAAATTTCCATGAAATCTCTCATATTTATGTAAAATTCTGTCCTTAATTACTTATATGTATCTTATTTTTTCAGTTCCTATTTTAGGGATATTAATTATAATTATTCGATATTTGTGAAAAATCAGAGCGTGCCTGCTTACAAGACGGTGGATCTGGGCTTTGGTTATCATTTTCCGTCTTAAGGGCCACGGTATAATGCGACGCTGAGTGACTAAT
>Ga0157363_1001619_pt1 | contig 18980 bp, 6 predicted proteins | sample AttsexASBM1_FD_111477 | JGI IMG/M metagenome (GOLD analysis project Ga0157363, IMG submission 111477) | Fungus gardens microbial communities from leaf cutter ant in Ribeirão Preto, State of São Paulo, Brazil - Atta sexdens ASBM1 | ecosystem: Host-associated > Fungi > Mycelium > Unclassified ... | reverse complement strand
TCCCATACGAGTGAGCGAGCGTGTCTGCTGTAAGCGCATACATATGTTTATTACACATACACACACACACACACATACAAGTATACACATACAACAGATGCGAGCGCGCGTGTATATATATATATATATATATATATATATATATATATATGCACGGCTTGTGAAGTATCGGCAAGCGTGTTGTCATCGTTGTCATCGTTTAGGGTGCACCAGATTTCGAGATTAAGAGTACATCGTGTCTGTACGTTGATCTCTGTATGAAGATTTATGCAGAATCGTTCAAAAGCCGATATTCATAGAGTCGATTCTTATTTGAATACCATCTTAATCTCAAGTAATACCATTTTAACTCTCTCTCTGATTGGTTCGTGACATCTTAAGATTGTATTTGAGACAGTCTTGTATATAAAAACTCACTCTAGATATGGACAGTCTATCGCGTCGCCGAAAAAAAAGAAGAAAAAAATTTACGAGAGATCGTCGCTTTCGGCAGCATCCGAGAATACGTAATAACGTCTACAGGAATACTACGAGAGAAATAATTCCGGGGAAACAAACATGTCTCCAACATCAATTCCATAATAGGAGCATTCTTATGATAACTATCGAGTGCCTGAAACATACTCGATTTGGTCCTCTGCACTCGCCCGCGTTTCCAAGCCACAATAACACGAAAGCCACATGAAAGCGTATAGAAAGCTCGATAAGGATTTGCATAGCGGGATCGGTAGCAGTGCTTGGAAAAGCGAGGATGTGGGTAAAAAATGAAGCGTAATGTGATCGAAAGCAATAACATTAAGCCCAGAAAAAGAGCTCATTACGAAGTACGCATCTATTCCTTCCTTCTGCATTTGTTTATGTCAATTTTTACTATAGATTAATTTGAATCTCGGCTTAACTTACTCTTTATCTTTTTCTAATTTCTAAAACTAAAAAAAAAAGATGAAACATTAATTAAACCGAGATTTAAATTATGCTGGTAGAAACGAGTATAATTCTTAAAATTAGAAAAAAATAAAAAGTAAGTTGAACCGAGATTAAAGTCAATCTACAATGGTAGAAAAGAATATTTGTCAGGAAATATATGGAAATGATAAACATAACGCGGATTCGTCAATAGAAATAAAAAAAATATAAGATAGTAATATAGTTGTAAAAAAAAAGCAGTTAATGGTGCATAGATTATTCGTAGGTAAAAGTGTTTAATTTAAAGCTTCATAAATATACTCTGATTCCTTGAAAAGGCGAATGTTTTCGATTTAATTTTGAGTCATCTTTTTAAAATCCCATGTCATAAACGAGTTTTTTGACGGCTATTATTTACTTAAAATATCCATTGCGTTCAAAACACGAAATTTTAGCGTACATTCTATATTTTACGATAGACATTAAAACCATTTTGTGTGTAATTACTGCAAAATATTATGTCGCAACATTTATATCAATGCTATTAAATTATATTTAAAAAGTAGTATATTACAAGATCATTTTATTCAGATAACATAATATATTGTTTAAAACTCCGTAACGACGATCTGAACCTAAACGAGAGCCGTGACTCGAATCCCGCTGAAAAAATACATACGATCGATCGAACTTCCGTTCCTCATTGTACTGCAGTGCTTCTAAACAGCGTCTGTGTCTTTTGTTCGAACCGGTGCGGATCGGAAGTGAGTACCTGCGTGAGCAGGCACACCGCGTTCGAGCGCACGCACGCACGCATTATTTTTACCGGATAGATCGATTGGATAAGTGTCTACTTAAAAAGAAAAAAAAAAAAGAGGTCTCGATGGTGCGCTACCGCCGACGTATCGACGACGCAGGTGGAATAAGAATTGTCGCGGATGAAAAAGGGTCAAACGAAAACGAAAAGGGCTCTCGGTGGCCAACACAGAGAACCGCGCTCGAAAGAACGAAACGGAAGAAGAAACGGAGGAAAGTGAAAGCCCATCCGCACGCCGCGACCCAGAAACTTTCAAAGTGTAAAATCGACGGCGCAACGCCGTGTTTGGCAGTCGCCATACTACGTACGAGCACGTCCGCGAGTTAGGGATGCCCTCCGAATCTTTTTTCTTTTCCCTTTTTCTTTTTCGCTTTTTTCTTTTTTTTTTTTTTATTACAACGGTACCGCGATTGCGTTAAAATTGCGTGCGCTCCCGGAGCGGAGTGTAGACAATTAACAACGCGTCGCAGCGGAGAATCGGACGGAATCGGTTTCACTTTCGAGTGTCGCGTTTTCGGCACACGGTTGCACCGCGTTACGCAATGCGGCGTTGAGTATTACGGCACCGGGTGCAATTGCAGCGGGTCGGTTGTGAGTTGATAAAAAAAGAAAAAAAAAGAAAAAAAAAGAGAGAAAAAAGAAAAAGAGAAAAATATGTTCTTTATTCAAAAATAAGTTTCGTCAATTTGCAAAGTGTCACATTCGGTGTCACGGCCTTACGTAATATGGTCCAATTGCAACGCTCCAATTAATAATAATATCGTTTAGCGTACCGCCGACAGAATCGGCTAACACATGGAGGAGGCTCTCACCGCCGCTGATGCGATGCGATGTGTTTAGCGAGTTTACTCATCGGCTCGTTATCGCGAGCGATTAATAGCACACAGAAGGGAGAGAGAATAATTATAGACGAAGTGGTATGAAGTAAGCGATTCATCGTGCGAAAGTATCGTACGTATCGCGACACGAGAGTTGAGCTTTTCGTCTTCCTCCTCATATATTATACCCTATGCTTACGCGTGTATAACACGTATATATTCTGCGACTCGCGGTGTAAACTCGTTACACGAGCTTATGAGGACTCAACACGACACGATACAACACGATAACGACAGCCACGACGACAAAGCCTGCCACGGTACCGCGACACATAGTCCTTTACCCGTATAGACTGAAATTATGCGACCATTATCGGGATTACGCTTGATTTCTAGGTCAATTAGCATCGCAGTGATCTTTTAAACGTTCCGTGAACAAATGGATGCGTGCGTGAGTCCACGTGCGACGTCAATCGGAATAATTGTCGTGGTGATGTGAGAATGGACCACGCGAGAATACTTGGCGCACCTCGAGAGAGTCTATATACCTCGAGAAGTTCGAAATTTGCCAAGGAACACATTCCAACTTGAAGAATCTTGACCTAATTATTATCAATGGTGACAAGTAAAATATAAATTCCTCCGAAAGAAATGTTAAATATTTTTATTTAATGATAGATATGACTAATTGAGTAGATAAATAATTAAATAAAAAAAGATCGCGATATCTAATACTGACCTACGGATACTAGACAGATATGTTATTTATCTTTTGCTACAAGTAATAAAATAATGATAATGATATAAATCCAATAACATCCGATAAGATCGAATGGCCTTCCTTTAAAGAAAAAAAGGAAGCGTCGAGTTGTACTTTAAAGTAGGGCACTGAAATAATTTACTGAACCAAGACAATGCAAATTGCAGTTAAACTGATTATGAGATGCATAATAAAAGATAAAAAAAAAAACAAGTGAACCAGATTCAGAAACTCAGATAACTTGTTTTGAATTGAGGTAATTTGGGTCATGGAGAACATTGTAATATCTACTACCTATCGGAGTATTGGAAAAAATGAGCCGCTAGTCTTTTGAGGACAAAATATTAATAAATCGATAAAACTATATGCATACGGCAAATAAGTATCGCACATATATCGATAAAATCTATCGAAGAGAGCTGTAGGTTTCGTGTTGAAACCTTCAGTTTAAAGTTTAAAGGCTTATTCTTTTTTAGAAAAGCAAAATGTTTTTCAAACAATCTATCTTCTGAATTTGGGACACTGAGGTAATTTACGCAGACAGGATAACACCCTCGTCGCAGCTGGGCCAATTGAGAAAAATATACAGATAATAATGTACGTTATTAATAAAGAGCGAGAAGGATGATTCCGATAAGAGCGCTCGTTTCTCGAGTACCGTATCTTGAGATGCGATTATTCTCATGCTGTGGAATCATAGCTTGTAATATTCGTCCCAGAGAATACGAGCGTACCAATGTGTGGCGTCTCTCTCTCTCTCTCTCTCTCTCTCGCACGCACGCACGCACGCACGCACGCACGCACGCACGCACACGCACACACACACACACACACACACACACACACACATTCGTGTCTCTCTCGCCACCAACGGTGTGTCTCAGTGTGCAAAGTGTGCCAAGGCCCATCCCCACTCCGCAATCCCATTTTCGAAACTAAAAGTAAAATCTAACCGATTGTGCGATTACACGTCGTATATTAACGTAATAAATATTTCTGTCCTTCACGGGGGGGAAGAGAGAAAGATTCTCTTCTTTGTGTTACGTTTACGAAAATCCGGAGTACTTAAATCACGCGTTCAGCTTCAGGCATTTCAAAACGGCATTACGAAGATGGATTTTACCGATGGAAACAAATATCAACGTAACAAAGCTATTCTTTTTTGCTGTCATCGATTATTTACGCCTCGCGTGCCATTCGCACGATGGAGTGACCTGGAGCAATATTTGTTTAACTTAGATTTTCCCTTTTCTAGACAAATGTACCTGAGACAAAGCGGCAATTTTTCGTCAATTCGAGTGACAATAACGAAATAATGAAAGTAATGCGATTTAGGCAGAATCCCATTCTTCGGACTGTCGAAATAAAATTCAGTGAGTAAAATTGATTTCGTCCCGATAGAAGAACTTTCGTGAGAGTTTCCACGAGCGTTTCCGAAAAAAAGCTTTGGTCTTCGGCGCGTGACCCATTTCCCAAATCCGATCCGCCCATATCCGTGCTCTTGCAATAAAGATTTCGTAAAAATCGCCACTCGCTTTGTCTCGGAAACGAAAGAGAAGGATAGAGAGGAGAGAGAGAGAGAGAGAGAGAGAGACAATAATGTTTCATCCACGAAACGCGAATCGTCGTTTTGCAGGCCAGTTCACACGTCCTTGACACATTTACCCACATAGGATACCGCGAGACCACGTGCTGGTGTGCTCTCGTGACGTATCTATGCCTCTATGTGCGTCTCTTGTACGCGTGCATGCGTGCATCGGCGAATATAATGTTACAATATCGCGAGCTGCGCTTGCGCGCTCATTTGTACACGCGCGCGTTATTACATATTCACCAGTGAGAGAAAAAGAATAAGAAAGACAAATATATAAGATTGTTACAAGAAATCATTCAAAAACAATTTATCGCCAATCTTTTCTCTCTCTCGTTCGCGAATTGTATTCTCCTTTTTTTTCTTTTATTTGTGGCTAAATTGTTTTTCTCGACAAAAGCATAGAGCATCGAGAAACCACGCGTCGGTGGTTTTTGAGTTACGAACAGTTGGAATGTGAAGGTGTTATGCGCATTAGCCTCGATCGGGCTGCGTGGATGCGCATGTAAGGCGCAAAAACTGTCTGCGTGAACAACGCATTGTTTTATCGTTTTTCTATGCGAATCTAGAAAAGAAGCTAATATAAAGTCTGATTTAATCTAAAATAATCATAGATAAAATGATAAATTATAATTTGACTCTATTTTGCACATTGTAAAATTATAATTTTCTTCTCTTCGTAATTTAATATGAAAAAAACATTGGAAAGAATATTCATTCACAGATACACGTATTGGACAATATTTAATTTTCTGCGCCATTATTCTCTCTTCGAATGATTCGAGATTTACATATGGAAAAAGCATTATCCGTGATTGAACTTTATAATAAAATTATTTATTTCCTGTATATTATTATTTGATTTAAAAATAGCCTTTTTTCTATGTAATATACGACAAAAATTTCACAATATTAAAAAATTAATGAATATTTTTATCATTTTTATTCATCAGAAAAATTTCAAAAATTATTTACGATCTTTTCTCCTTTTTTTTCTGCGATTTCTACCGAGCTTGAAAAATAACTCGATGGAAAAGAAAACGATGCTAGTATCTACCAAACTATTTGTCTATCTGTATTTGCATTGTAGTCCGCAAACAGTTTAAGTATTTTAATGATAAAATACTAAGATTTTACTGATAAAATACTAACTGATATTTACTAGTATTTTAATGATAAAATACTAAAATCGATACCGATGTGCATTTCTACTAATGAAGATTATAACTCTAACTTTGGTTTAACCTACTTTTATCTTTGTCTATAGTTCTAAGAATTAAACGAAATTGAGATTGAAGTCAACATTGGTAGAAATGGACATCAGCAGAGTTGGCTTGAAATTTATACCGATCAATATATTGTAAAAGTTGTTCAGTAACGCAATAGCAGCAGAGAAATATTGAAAGATTTTATTGTTCTAATGGACTTGTGGCAATAATACAATGAGTGGGCGTGCCGGATCTAGAATTAAGTCATTCTATTCTGCCGCGCTAACTCGAAATCGAACAGAATATCATATGATAGTAAAATATTCTAAAATGATTCTACTCGGAAAATAGACATACAAACTGGAACGTGGCAGTCATTAAATGCTTTGATTTCTTGCACGTGCCGTTGTACCATGCTGTTTTTAGAAAGTAGGAAAAAGGTCGAGGAAAAAAAAAGGGACTTACAACTGGCGCAATAGGTATATCTTGACGCCTTTCTCTACAATATATTTTGACATCTTTTTTTTCTAATGACTTTCATCATAGACTGTTACTTTTTCGAATAGTTAAAGTTTTACGGCTTAGCTATAAATTAAACTTCAATGTATTTTATTGTCTGAACCAGTATTATTGCATATATTGTGTCATACTCAAGCATTAATAGAAAAATGTCATCGCGGAAAATTTACATAACCATCTTTACAAAAAAAAAGTAAGACATCTAATACTACATTTATAAATCAGGAGACACGAAGTCTGATCCACTTAACATTATAAATACTTGACCAATCAGAAGAAAGAATTTTACGAATTGACCAATCAAAAAATGCTTTAAATTTGCAATATAAAGTGGATCACACCTATGGTTTACTGTCAAATCTATAGTGTCAAATTTAACCTAATGTGAGTCATCACTGCTCCTACTAAATATATCGTTATTTTATAATAAATTTATTATATAATTATTATTTATTATTAGTTATTTTATAATAAAACAATGATTATATTTGACTTTATATAGTGTCAATTTAACACTATATAGTGTCAAATTGACACAATATAATCAAATTTAATTATCGTTTTGGTAAAAAATAATGATATATTTAGTAGGAGCAATGGCGACTCATGTTAGGTTAAATTTGACACTATGGATATAACAGTGTTGTATATCAGTGCTAAGGCACACGCATGGTTGTATGTTATAAGAAATAAGAAATATTAGTTAAAGATGTGCTGAAACGTGTCAAAAAGGTGTCGAAATTTTCACCATAGTTATCCGAAGTAGAGAAAGTACAAAAATGGTCAAAATTGATCCAAAATCAATACGTAAAAAATGGTTAAGTTTAGGACTTGTATAAATTCTAATATATATATATATATATATATATATATATATATTTACATATATTTCTTTTAGATGTATTTTGTTTATACTGGCTCTTATATACTGGATGCGGAAACGCTTACCGCGTGGCAAGAAGCTAAGCGATCAATCATTCTTTCGTTTTTACAAAAAAGTTGTAAATTGACTGACTATCATTTTGCTTTCTGAAGCGACAAACGTTTCCGCAGCGTATATACAAAAGTTATAGGAAAAAAAGTTATTAATAGGCTTGTTCTTTGTCGCTGTACTGGACTGTACTAAAACACTAGTTTACACACAGTCATGTGCAAAAGTATTAGGTAATTACAATTTTTTCGCATTTTATGAAAAGTTAAATATCGGCGAAAAAAATCTCAAAGAGATTTTCGACCACGCAATCTTAAAGCATAAAGATAGAGCTTTAGATTTGCGTTCGAATCTCTTGTCTACAATATTTTGTTCCTAAGTTACGTAAAATTGAAAAATGATATCTTTGCAATATTTTTGTCTTACTTTAATGCAGTTCAATTATCATCATCAACAAAATTTAATATGAAAATATCTAAAAGTAGCTTCCTAAGCTTTAAAATACTTTTAGAAAAAATTTGTTTTATTGTTGTTTTTTTTACGATAATTTTTCTATTTAAAGATATCGATTTTTCATTATGTGAAATTTTATTATACAAAAACTTACTTCTTCTAAAATGTTTTTTAATTCAACTAAATAAAAAATTATCTATACGCTTTAAAATGCGTCGAAAGCCTCTCTGAGATTTTTTTCGCCAAGATATTTAACTTTTCGTAAAATGCGAGAAAATTATAAAAAGAAAATTATAAGTGCCTAATACTTTTGCACATGGCTATATATATAAAGTGTCCGCTAATGTTTTAGACCGATTGAATATCATGATGATAATGATGATGATGATGATGATGATGATAAAAATGATATATTAGTTCTGCTATAAAAACAAACTTCTTGTCTTGTCATTTTGAGTGTCAATTCATAATCATCATATTATTTTATCTAAGTTATAATTATAATTTGAAGAATAACAAATTTTATGTAAATTTGTCAAAAAAATCAGCACACATCTTTCAAACGAGGGGAAAGATATTTTAAATTCAATCAGAATCATATCCCTTATAAATAATTCCAACGATAATAAGCATTGATATATCTATTTATTCTTATATGAACGACATTTACTGATTTGAAAAGCTTAATTTTTTGAATTTAAAATTTAATAGAGAAAAATTTTTATAGAAAATATTTAATATATTTAAAGAATTAATACAATTTGATATAATAGAACTGCTAGATATTTAAATTTAATGATACTTTTTAATCAAACAGAGAAACTTGAGTATTTTGTTTCAAGTAAATCGTTCCGCGAAATTCATGCACTTTTTTACATGTAACAGATGCAAATTCGTGCATTCAACGCATGTAATTTAGGCGTGAGTTATGTGCACGCAACATCCGACAATTACAACAACACCTACGGCACGCTTCGTAAACCAGTCTTTTTTTATCAGCTATCGAGATTAGGAAAAATCATGAGGTCGATCTCGACCTTGACCGAAAAATTATTTAATACGATTACGAGAGGCAGATATCTCGATTGGAATGTTTCTTTTCACGCGGGAATCCGAGCAGGATAATTTTCAAGGTCGTGCAAAGGGAGAATCGAGTATGTGAAGCTCGACGCTACAAAAGGTAAGGCCAATGATAATGATTGGTGACCATAATGACCAGTAATTTCTTGGAGAAATAATTCCGATTGTGTGTGTATGTGTATATGCGAACTGGACGTACAATGACTACGTGCACGTACCTACGTAGAATTTTATGTGACTCGTACGGTCGCAATTTTAACGAAGGTAAAATTTTTGCGATGTATAGCATATCGAGAACACGAAGAGGCATATGCTAAATGAGTTTATTCCCATAGCAGATGACGCAAATATTTGACGATTTCGCGAGATGACGTACCGCTTGCACGTCGTCATTGCAATGGACGTTACGTATTCGCGAACACACATGACACTTTCCATCAGCATTTTTTGAATTTTTTGGAATTTTATAATATAAGGGAAAATTTGAATCGAAATTTGAACAATCAGTCAATTGCAATTAACATAATATAATAATATAATATACAATAAATAATATATAATAAATAATATACAATAAATATAATATACAATATAATATACAATAAATAATTTCTCGAATAAAATTTTATAGGCATTAATGATTTGAACACTTCATAATCAGAAAAGACACCTTATATTTTATTCGATCTTGAGTCGCGATCGAGCATTATAAATGACTAATAGCCATACGTATTTCATTTGCAATCCTAATTAATACTGAATAGATGAAGCATAAATATTCGCCAGTGAAAATTAATAATTTCGAATAAGAAACTGTATAAATTCGAAATATACATTATATGATTTCTTGTTATTTTAAATAAATATTTTAAATTTAGAGATAAGGGATTTCGTTTGTGATACAAAATTCAGATACGGCATTGGGGAGATGAACTGTTGCATACGCAATGAAATCACGCTAAATCGCGTTATCGTTAATTCATTGAAGTAACCGCAATGACAAATCAAACAATACATCATGCATTAATCAGATTCTTCAAATTGAATATCTCTCTTTCTTTCTCTTTTTATGTCACATTTCGTTTTTCTCTTTATGTTCTTAATTTATATCATTTTTATATCATTTTTATTATTTAAAGTTTACATAATTTTTATTATTTAATTTTTTCGTCATAACGCTACTGTTATAACGCTACATTCATGTGTATAGATTCTTAGAGAGTCCTCTTAAAATCGTAATAAACACTCGTTCTCTCTCTCTCTCTCTTTCTCTCTCTCTCTCTCTCTCTCCCCTCTCTCTTTTTAATTTTTATCATTCTAAACATAGAGCTCTAGGCAACGGATATACAACAGATATACAACGACCTCTCTAAACCGGCTCAGAAAGCAATGAGAGAGAGAATGAGCGAAAGTCTTTCGCTCTCATTCACTGGCTGGTCTTTGGACGTATCGTCACGATAGCGTTTCTCTCTCTCTCTCTCTCTCTCTCTCTCTCTCTCTTTGTTTCTCGTCGCAAAACGGCCACGCGCGCGAAAACTGGCTCATCAGCTTTTACTTTCCGCGATGTCGGCTTTCATTGGCAATGGTACTAGTTACGGCTGTTACGTCGACCGGTTACGCGATGGAGATGCAAGCGTTCGCTCTCGACGAGACTCGAGCGAATCGCCGTGCCGTGAGTGAGGTTAAATCGCTAACTCTCTCCCTCTCTCCGCGTTGCGATTACTCTCGACATTCTTACTTGCACTTTCGCTTGCACGAGAGAGCGCGCGTATTGCTATGTGCAATGTCAGATTTTACTTTTCCCTCTATTTCTCCGTCATCATCCGTCAACCATTTTTCGCAACGACGTGCTTTTCTAATCTTGCATTCTCTTTCATTTTCTAAACCGCTAAAATCTCACATCCAGGTCACTTGTGTTTGATCAATTTCTCTTCTCTTTCGTCTTCAAATAATATAAAATATTCAATATTTATATATAAAAATGCAAACTTGAATAATGATAATGACAAAGATTCTTCCTTTCTCGTTAAATAATGATGTAAATAATAAATAATAAAATAAAAATGAAAAACAAACTTTGACTCTTTAAAATTCATGGAATACTACTTTTTGTAATAATATCAAACTACATAAAATTATTCGTGGTTTGTTTTATTTTATCTTTCTTATCTTTCTTATCTTAAATTATCTTTTTATACATGAATGAATATTGAGAAAAATTGACTAGACTATGAATAACATGAGTGTCAGATTAAGATGCCGTAAAAAGGTGACGGTGTCATCTGGTAAAGTTTAATTTTAAACTGTCTTATTTAATACTTAATTACTTCTCTCCCTTTCTTAATGTGATGGATTTTTTAAATTTATTTTCATACACGATTATAAAGAGACAATACATAATGTAAACAAAGAAATGAATAAAATATTAATAACAATAAATTTTTTCAGATTAAGTTGGAAGGGAAAAATATCGACAATTCTGATGAAATCAGAATTGATTCAACGAAAATGTCTGTTCTATTTTGGGTCGCTCAAAATGTAAACTCAGTAAACTGCTTCTCCCGCGGTTTTTTCTAGGTCAAGGATATCGCTAAAATTGCGACAATCAATTTGTAATTTGATTTCTTAATTAATCAATTTCGGTGTTTTTCGATTTCTCATTTTACTCGGTTTTAAAAATATGTGTTCTTTTCACTCAAATTTGCATTAACAAAAAATTCGCAACGCGTTCCATACTGAAAAATTGTAATTTATTGACAAAGATAAAGATAAGTTAATGAACAGCGATACATAACAATGACGTAGTAATAAGGAAAAAACGTCGCTCTCTGATTCAGAAATAATATGTTTGATTAGGGAATAATTTTCTTAAAATTTAATTGTCGAAAAGAATGTGTAATTTAATCGAACAAAGTAAAACAGATGTCTGAAAATATCCTCTCAACAGCTTAAAAAACAGTTTTTTTTTTTAAATATTTCAACGACACATGAAAAGAATAGTTTTGCTGAAGCTTTAGCTTATATTAACTTATATAAACATATAAACATATTCTATTTAAAAATATTAAAAAATTTAGCTCGATAAACATGAAGATAATTTTGTTGAATCATCAAAATAATTATGTAAAACACTTAAGCTAATTACTAGAACATAACAATTTTTTGTTGGGTTACTTATCATGCTTGAGTTTTCTAATAATTATTTTGATAGTCCGACAAAATTATATTCAGATTTGTGTGTGTATCTGATTTTTAAATATTTTAGCAAAATCATTCTTTCCATGTATGACACTAAAATGTTGAATTATGTTTCTTCACTCGAGACATTTTTCAATATTGAATTTATTTAATTTGTCCACTTGTGCAAATAATATATAACGTGTGACAGTCATCTTTTATTTAGCCTTCCGGGATTTCTCTCGCGCTCTTTCAAGGACATCACATCGTATATTGGTGAATAAGAGGAGTATCGACTGTTTTCAACATACGCATCCGCGTGATCTCGCTCGAAAGTTTGCGGGGGCGGATGTGCAATTAGATCAAGTTGAAGAGTTCGAAGCATCGAGGAAGGACGGTGGCCAGGACGAGGTCAGCCGCGTCGTTTGTTGCCTGTTATTTTTAGCGCGACGTCGCAAGAGAGGGATAAGGCGTTTTTACCCTGAATTATTATTACCATCGCGGCCGTCAAAGCGAAGGCGGGTAAAGGATAAGTAAAAAGAAATTAAATCGATGAGCGACAAGCGTCGAACGATTCGAAGGGAAACGGAGGAAAGCAACTTACGGCGATACAAAAATCGATGGAAAAGAAAATAGAGAGAGAGAGAGAGAGAGAGAGAGAGAGGAGAGTGGAAAGGAAGAAAAATAAGAGAATTAGAGAAATTTATTCTGGCCTGGAATTAAGTATCTAAAGAACTATTACGGGAATTACACACAGTAATAGGAAACTGACGACACAACGTACTGCAAACACGCAATATCAAGTCAGACTATAGAGAAAAGAAAGAGGGAGGGATAAAAACATCCTTTATGGATCTTTCACTAGTGTATAATCATGCGGTTAATAAACGCTTTATCAAAGGCGATAATACGGATGATAACGGTATGTAGGTCAGTTTGATACGAGTGACCTGATTTCGGACTGGTACCAATGTTACCAACGGATCCACATGCGAGTCGCTACGCGTCTCTCTTTGTATGTATATTTGTGCACGTTCACCAAACGTAATTCTGACTACACACTCAAGTACGTAGTCAAGATGTAGTCGAGATCTATATGTGTTCCATGTACCTTCTAAGATGAGCCCGCCATCTTGGCAATAAGACTTTGCACTACAGGGTGTTATTGTGAAAAATTGAGGTACTTTTCTTCTAGAGGTTGACGAGCGAGGAAATGCATAAACTAGAAATGCGTAACTAATTTTTATTTATGTATGGCACTAGAAAGTTTAAGGTTTTCTGTTTCTTACAAAAAATATTACTTTATTATCATAAATATTATTTCACAAATTTGAAAAGAGTATAATTTAGGACAATATATATAATGTATTTGTGAAAATATATAAAAATTTTCTTTCAAATCTTTCAAATATACATAATAATATCAGCATCTGATATCGAGTGCGTAATATACTGATTGTTTAAATATTATGAATATTTGGCGACGCATATATTTTTTTGTCTTCGCCAAACGATATAGTGTTGAGTCAATTGTCACATTATTTTATGTTCTTAATATTATTTTGTTCATGCTACATATGAAAACTATTTAAATTGTGATGTTAATTATAATATGTGACGCGAATTGCGAGAGTCTGGATTATCATTCCTCCCCCTTCCCCCCCCCCTCCCTCTCAACGTCACGCTAATAGATTATTATGACATCAATTTGGTAATTCACGCGGAAAAAAATACAACTAGCTTTCACAATGCATTACCGTGCAACATTGTAACTGCAATGTTTGTTCTACGTGATAAGGCAATCGCGTGCATAAGTTTCCGTCACGTTCTTGCCGGAAGACGTTTGAGAGGCATCGATGATAACTAAGCGAAGTTATGATAACACGTATTCGTAATGCTAGATAAATCTTCGCTCAAAGATGTAACGTCAAGTAAAACGCACATAAACTTTTGTTCATATTAAGGTCATGTTGAGTATAGAGAGAGAAACACCGGAAATTTCACTTGAATCGCCGTATTCTTTTCATATTTCTTGTTAATTTTAATTCGGAGAACTTTGTTTTGAATTTTAATTTTCGTGTGAAAAAACTAAAACATTTCTAACTGTTCCTATATGCATACATTATGTATATCATATATATATATATATATATATATATATATAAAAAATATATTATTTTTGTGGGCTGTTGAGCAATAGCTCAATTTCAAGATAAGTAATATCTAAAATTATAATAGAAGAGTTTATAATCACAGGACATAAGAGTTTTCCACAACGGAATAACGGAATAATAAAAACATATACAAATGGCAGGATATGACACAGATACGACAAAATGTAATTTATTCGCGGAATTACAAAAGTAATATCAGTTTTGTAATTTTATTTTTTTATCTAAGACGAGATACAAGTGCGTTAATGCGGTTTTCGTGTTTTACGAAATATATACTTTCCGCGAAATGTATTTGATGCGAGTCTCGCTCAGTTTGTAACCACGTTGTGGCGCGTTCCATATTGTTTTTGTTGTGCGTAGCGAGAGACATGAAGCGCAGCTTGCCAGCCAGCGTAAATTAATTCGCTTGACCCATTTACCCGATGCACTTGGACCACCTTGTACTGCTCGGCGGGATCCCTATGTGTGTATGTGTGTGTGTGTGTGTACGAGTGTGGTAAAGTGCACTCTCACATAGGCGAGATTGGCGCGTGCGCGAACATCGCGTTTTATTCCGAGCGACGCGACAACTTGGAACCGCACGATGAAAGGGGGTTGTTATGTTACCTACCCGAGACAGAGGAGAGCGCAACAACGACGCGCTGAAATTTGACATCGAAATATTTTTAAAGAGGGAGGATAAACAATATACAAATATCGGCGTATACGCGATAAAACATAGAGCACGACGATAACAAATTCGATGACGGTAATACCCGAGGTTGTCTGTACGTAAATGAGCCGGTTTGCCATCATAAGCGCGATAGTATTAACGATAACGTCGGCAAAAGTGAATTGGCATCGATGGCGCGTTTAGATGATATGCACATTATTCATACACTTGTTGCGACAACGGATAATCTCGCCGTTGATCGATACATATTTTATTATGAAACGTATGCTACTAACTTAACGAGTCTACTACCTTGGATGTATACTTAAATATGAGGAATAAGCTAATTCATTGTGATATAAGTAAGCAAATTTTTATTTTAGCTTGTTTGTGATAATAAATTATATTTTTCTTTTCTTTCTTGTATGATTGCACTGAAAGAAAAAATTGGCTGAATATGGTATAGCATTTTTAATTGATTGCTAATTTTTGGTTGCGTTAGCCTATCAAAATTCTACATTGACATTGCGGATAGGCTAATGCAATAAAAAATTGGCTGTTGCAATCAATTAAAAATGCCAATCTTTTCTTTCAGTGTGGAGATCACATCACGTTTCTATCAATGCAATTTCTTTTTTTTTTTTTTCAGTAATTCGCCCAAAATTCGTGCAGCATAAGTAATACTTAAGTTTGAAGCCGTAAGAGATTTATTAATTATAGTAGATCATTCTTTTCACATTTAACTGTGATTGGTCAATTTTTTTACTTAAGACTTAAAGTTTGATGCCTTAAAACCTCATTGTATGCCGCTGTCCCTGTATCCCATTTACGAAGTCGTGAAAATTTACGTCTTTTGCGCATCCATAAGCGTTTTGTCACCGCGCTGGCACGCAGGATAAAAGATGCTCAACCTCGAAGAAGTAACTGCAACCGAAAATCCTCGTCATTTTGACGAAGGGTGTGATCCACTTAACGCTGCAAATACTTCGTTGACCAATTAGAAGAAAAAATTTTACAAATTAGCCAATCAAAGAATGCTTCGAAACATTTGCAGCGTGAAGTGTATCGAACTCGAAGAGGAGAACGATTAAACTATGATCGCCTCTGAATAAACTTGCAATTAATAGCTGATATTATAAAGGCTTTGGAAGAATGGAATTTTGGATCGACGACGGAATAGCTAATAAAACATTTACAGAAAAAGAATTCTTAATAGGATATATCAATAAAATAAATATCTTCTCTCTATTTAAGATCCGAACGAAGAAACATTCAGAGGAAAAGCCCACTATATTTATGGTAATAAATGTGTTTATTCCATCGTAAACTTTTTTCTGAGGGATATATTTTTCCGCGAATCCCCATAAACAACGAAATGACGTCTTGATATCTTCATTGAAATCCTTTACCCCGCATCTTCGCAGTCGCGTTCGGCGAGGGAAATGAATTTGGCATGAGAGAGGCAAGGAATTAGATTACAAAAACGGATATATAATCTTTCGGGAAAGACTTTCGGAAAAGAGGGTGAACAGGGAGAGCGAACGAAGGGAGGGAGAAAGGGAGGATCTGGTCGGGATCGGATGCGCGATTGCGCTTGCGCTCCCACGACACAACGTCGCTCTTTCTCGGTTTTCTCATTGACCTAGTTACCCAGTACACTTGACCGCACTCCGCCACATCCCTTCCCGCTACCGCGCCCTTCTAACTACCCTTCTCCACCCGACCCCATCCCACGACCTACGGGAAGCCGTGTTTTACCTCCCCCTCCCTCGTTCTTTCTCGCTCTCCTTGTCTGGATGCAACACCGCTGCCGTCACCGTCACCGTCATCGCCACCGCCACCGTTATCGCGTTTTATCGTCGATACATGTATGCAGTTTACCCTTGCTCGCCTCCACTAAGCGTCACACAGAAGGCTCGCTTGCCTGGTTGCAAATACATTCTCTGTAGGTCAGACTGCGTCCTTCTCCTCTCCTCTTCTCTCTCGCTTGCTCTCTTCCTCCCTTGAGTACCCTTCACGTGAGATTCGAAAATTATCGTGTCGCAATGTTTCGGTGTATGAAATTCTCCCGATAATATTATTATAATACATTCTCTCTAAAATGTTATTTTTCATTGTTTCTTACGAAAAAAAAAACATTCATCGATAAGATTAAGTATAGAGAGCTTCTAGTAAAAGTCTGAGAAAATCACTTTTTTTTTTATTGGTCCGCCATGTTTTAACAATTCTTAAAAAAAAGAAAGAAATAATAAATGTGTGTGCTCTCGATTTTTGTTACCTTAAAATTCGGATAATTATTGGTCGCTGCGATGCGGAAGAAATTAGAGGCAATTATATCGTTAAAGATTGCGAGCCTCTTTACTGTACTATGAGGTCGCATGCATTAAACTTACGCAGTCTCTAATTTGAATTGCAAGCTAAGATTTTGCATGACAATATTATCGCGCGGTAATCGTTAGGCAAACAATTCTTAGAGGGGTGTGGTTCTCTATTTTGCTTATTCCGTTTTCTCTCCGCTTGTTCTGAGCTCTTTCGCCCTCTCTAGTTTCTTCACAATGCGACAATGACACTCTATCAACCAGTCTCTATTTACTCATAAAATTTGAGTTTATAGAAATTAGAGTTTATAGAAACCAACTTGATATTTCAATTAAGATGCATACTGATAAATTGAATATTGAAATGAACGTTGTATTCATGTATACATTTTCATATTCATGTGTACACGTCAGTTACAAATATGCTGCTGAAATATTTGCAAGAATAGCGAGAGAATTTGCGAAGGAACTGCAATATGTCTATCGGTAGCAATTTGCTGACTTTTTGAAGTGGAGCGAACAAAGGTCAAGTGCGTACTTTATCAGTTATCTCAAAATAATATTGCAAAATACACCAAGTTGTCCTGTTACTACATCGATATCTGTTGCTTTCTATTAAAAATAATGTTTTATTGTAAATATCAGATAACTACAGGTAAATCATCAAGATTACTTAACAGAATTACGAAACGATCCACACACTTAGCAATTATATCAGAACATTTTAGTTTACGTTTGTTGTTTAGCTGTTGTAAAATATAGCAAAATTTGATTGGTAAAAGTAACTTTACATCACAAAGAAAATTTTATATGTATCTTGCACCTAAAAACGATAAAAGAATTCCATCAATTTTTACAGGATTATTTCAAAAATGATTGTAGTAAGTATCGTTTTAGTTCATATCCTCGTGTCACTGCTCTCTAAATCTGAATCAGTAGACATTCATTAATTATTCAGTGGCATATTTGGCACTGGATAATAAGTTCAACTAAAAAAGGAAGAATGTTTGTAGCATTATATAACTAAAGTACTGATATTTGCACGTTAATTTCAATCTTCCAATATCATATTCATTGAATTTATGCACTAAAAAGTTAGTTAGATCACAAAACGAAGATTAGATAGGTTAAGGACCTCACATATCATTGATTACTATTAGCATACTTGGCACTGATATCAATGATTATCTATTAGTTCAGATTTAGAGAGTGAGATTCATAATATTTCAAAATGGTTTACATAAATCATTCTCGAACTAACAAGGAAACTTCGCGAAGTGTTAAATTCATATTAATTTTAACAGAGATTCGGATCGAATTAAAATCGGAACCGAAAACCTCTTTTCAGAATCCTTTTTTTTTGAATGAATTTTTTTAGTAAACGGAAACCGAAAACGTACTCAAATTTTGTAAAATTTATAATAATCAAGTAATAACCAAAACAGTAACTAAACCGATAAAATTATAGTTTTTTTTTACTTCTTTTTTCAATTTCTGATCTTTGAATTTTATCTTTGGTTTTAATCTTCGTTTTGCTCGTTCCTTTGCCCAAATCACCAATATTCAACATTATTTT
>Ga0157363_1001618_pt1 | contig 18984 bp, 7 predicted proteins | sample AttsexASBM1_FD_111477 | JGI IMG/M metagenome (GOLD analysis project Ga0157363, IMG submission 111477) | Fungus gardens microbial communities from leaf cutter ant in Ribeirão Preto, State of São Paulo, Brazil - Atta sexdens ASBM1 | ecosystem: Host-associated > Fungi > Mycelium > Unclassified ... | reverse complement strand
TTTACTCGTTGTTTACATACATTTTATCTACTATACATACATACATACACATATACATACATACATTAAAATAATAAAGAATAGCACAACAATAAGTTTTTTAGAACTTTATTACAAATTACAAATGAAGAATAAAGCTAAGCAATGAGAACAATGCACATATTTATTTCAAAAATACAAACATAAATAGAAGGATTCTAAACAATTATTATTTTGTATACTTTTTATGCTAATAATAAGCATGCATATATATATATATTGCATATGCATATATATATATATATAATAGATCAAACAGTAAAGATGCTTCGTGTCAGAGTAATTTCAAATTTAAAGCTTTTAATGTTTTAGTAGTAAAATAAGTAGGAGAGAGAGAATATAAATTTTACAATAAAAATAAATTCATCAAATGGAATGTTCATTTTCTTTTCAATATAATAATTCTAGCCCTGAATTTTATATTTTGTATTGCAATAAAACGTCATGTATCTTCCTACAGTGCAAGACAATGATCATGTTATCTTTATCGAATAACAAGCAACATGTAATGATACTGTGTCACCGTGTATCTACTCAAGATTTGGTATAAAAATCCTTTCTGGTCTTTTGTAGCAGAAAGCAATAAGGAACAAGGCTAACAGGTGCCACTGTGAATTTTTGTATATGCATATCTTTGCATATATGTTATTTTATAACTATGCATACATTGTAAATACATATGTACAAAAAAAATATTCTATGAACAAATTAATGTTTCTTGTAATAAATTAATAATAGCAATATGATCTAATATTAATATTTTCAAGCAATTAAGTACAATAGCATATAATCGAGTTTTAAAGAAAATTATAATTATAGAGTATTAAAGGTTTATTTTAAAAGAATAAATGGATGTTTCAGATCCTTCTATAGCAAATAAATTACTTTTTCATGGCCATGATCTCCTCTGAATATATTAAAATATTAATATATTAAAATATATTAAAATATTAATATTTTTAAATATTCTTTATTTATCTTTACAAAAAAACTTAACATTTTTGTATGTACAAATTAATAAAAAAATTTGTAATTAACATGACTATTGAATTATTAATTTTTTAATCGAATTCTATCAGACAGATTAAATATCAATTGTTACAATTAGTCATTTAACAGGTTACAAATCTAGATATTTATGTAATCAGTATTTGTAGTAATAATTATTTATTGTATTTTACACAGTTATATTAGTAAAATTAAAGAGAGACCATTGTACGTTAACACTTTTTAGAAATTTATAAATGAAAGCGCAATATAAAAAGTGTTTTCTTCAATGACTAATTTTGTAATAAATAACGAATTAAAAACGTAAAAATTAATTAACTTTATTCTCCTAGACAGCACAGAATATTTATAAAATATTTTATAAATATTCTGTTTATAAATACTGGCTGGACTAGTTGAATAAACTCTTAAAATAAATATTAATATTAAAATAATAATAGAATTATTCTCTCTTTCTCCTGTGTGTGTTTTTTTTCCTTAATTTTGATATAAAAATATAAATAAATATATTATATAAAGTAATAAACTTTTAAGATTAAATAAATTCTTTACTTCCGGTTGCACCAACGTTAATTTTAAGTGAGGCTTAGAACTCTCTTTGTTCTCCTTTATTCTCTTTTCGAATCTCTTTTAAAATCAGATAGAGAGAGTTTTAAGTTTCGCTTAAAATCAAAGTAACGTTGCGACCTTAGTGCATTAATGAAAATATTTTTAATTAAAACCTGTTTTAATTAATAATTTACTAATTTAACAATAACTTCTTCACACATTACATATCCAAATGTTAATTAATTAATTCAATGTTTAATTTAGTTTATATTGTGCTTTCATTGTAAAATATTAGGTGTAGTAAAAAGAAATCCATTATTTTTCCATTCAATTTCATGCAAAAATAATGGATTTCTTTTTACTACATCTAATATTAGCTTTTTATCTACACGTTTTATTTATGTGTTGAGATAAAAAGCCACTCTTCTGATACTGAAATTATTTTCACAAACAAAACAACTTTTAAATAAAAATTGAAATTGACGAATGCATTCGGGAATATTATCGCTATTTCTATTATTCCTTCTGTTTATTAGATGTAAAACAAAAATAGCATGCCAGGAAAGAGATAAAATAAAGTAGTTGATTTTATCATCTAATTTCATACAACGTAATTATAAATATTTTAACTCATGATTCCAATTTTTCTCACTTTTCAACAAAGTGTAGGTCCGTAGATTTGAATTTTTTATTATTCACTGACATAATGAAGATTTAATAAATTAATTTATTATATTGTGTCCAACCACTGATATGGTTTTAGTAATTTTATCTATATTCTTTCTAACATTTAACTATATTTTGGTTGTTGATTTAAAACTTTTAAAAGTACACAAATAAAATTCAATAATTATATAAAAATATGCTCACTTTAATATGTTTATTAATTTATTAATAACTTTATTTTAGAAAAAATATGTGAAAAAAGGAAAAAAATGTAGAATTAGAACGTGGAATCTCCAGCATACTCGCATCTTACGCACACAACCACATGAAATTCTTATAGACTGTGATTATAACTCTCATAAAAAATCATAAATAATTAATATCTCATAAACTATTGCGTTTTAAAATCATTTTTGCTATTATACATTAATGAGAAAGGTACATAATTACTAAAATTTATTAAAACTTACATATTATCTCGAATGTTCTTATATACACCGAGCGGCTGAGGTCGCTGAGAAAGCATTTTCAGCCTTCGGTCTATTAAGCGCGACAAATCGAAAGAGATGTTTTTTCAACAGGTTACCTCATGCTGTCTAGTTCTCAGCCAAAGGCAAGAATTGTCAATGCTATCAGAAAGAGAGAGGAAACCTATTACTTTTCTTTTCAACTCAATGTGAAGAATTTCCCTATGATTAACAATCAGCTGTAGTTCTGTTCTGGTGCAGTTCTGGTCCTAGGTTATGCTCATTTTTCTTCTCGAAGAAATATTATTTCTTTTTTTTTATTATTATTATTTATTATGAAACTTGTTAGGATTTCTGTTTTATATTGAAAGGCTCGTACAGGGTTGAATTTGCAAATTATTCTTAACAATTTTTTTAAATAAAATTATGTACACTTTAATTGCACTATAGTACACATCGAATCAGATATCAGAATAAATTTTTATTATGCCTTTTTTTACAAAAAAATAGCTCTGTACGAACCTTCAGGAACCTTTTCTGATTATGAATATTATAATTAAAACGCGATTGATGTTATATTTTAGACATAATTTCAACATAAAGATATGCATTTTATAAGTGTAGATCTAGATCAATTATGCTCATTTTTCTTCTCGAAAAAATAATATTTCCTTGTGAAATAATATATCTCTGTTGGAATTTCTTTGTTATATTGCTGGGCAAACTCGTACAGAACTAAATTTTGTAAATTGATTTTGTAAAATGATTCTTGAAAATTTTTATTAATAAGATCATATACCTCAACTGCACTATAGTAAACATAGAATGAGATCAAAAATGAATCAAAACAAATTTTTATTTTTCTCTTTTTACAAAAAAATCACTCTGTACGAATCTTAGGAATCGTTCCTGATTACGAATATCGTAATTAAAATGCGATCCATTCAATATTTTTAGCCGTAATTTCAGTATAAAAAAACTTCATCTTCGACTAGATGTTTCCACGGGTCCTCCTTAAAGGTTTATTTTCAGGAATTGATTTTCCAATTTTCGAGGAAAATTTTACTGGAAGTATATAGGACATGTAACCTACAGTATATCGAATAAAATTTTTCTCGGAAAGGACATTTTGAAAGGTAGCCTTAAGGTTCACGTTGCAACATGTAATATGCTCTTATCATAGCTCTTACTCATTCCAACGCGCTTGATAGAGTGAATAGGAGCTGTAGTAGGAGTATGTTGGAGCATGTTGAAGCTGCGACGCGACAATGGCAATGGAATCGATGTCGAATCGACATCAATTCGATAATTTTGACGTCGAATTGATTCGATTCCATTGTCATTTCTTACTGGGAACATTTTATAATTCCCCTTGTGAAACATCACGTTTTTCTGTCAGATTCTTTCATTTTAAGTGAAAACGTGTCGAATAAATATATTTTTATATTTTTAAGTTTCGTGATGATGTTTGTATTCTAAATAATTATCACAATAAATAAATAAATAAATACAAATTTCTTATCAATAAAAAAATTTGTTGCGTGTGATTTTACCTCATTTAACTCTGATTATTTTTATTTTTATTTTCAATTGTATTTATACCGACTTTTCTTTATGATCGCTCAATACGTTATATCAATTTAATTATTGTATAATATTATTAAATTACTATTATTATTTATTATTATTATTATATTATTTAATTATTATATTATTTAATTATTGTATTATTGTATTATTTATTATTATTTGCAATAATTTCATAAAATTTTCATATGACTGTTGTACATACTTATGGCATATGTAAAATGATCATAGACGAAAAGAGCATTTCGACTCATGGGGGTATGGAAGTATAATCGGTTATTCATTGATAATTTTTTAATAATTTTTTTTCATATTATTTTTCATATTATTTCACAATTTTTTAATCACGTCATCTTTCAAATAAAAGATCAACCCAAAATCTCTTTTTTTATATCTTCTTTTTAAATTTGTATATTCATTAATGTATATATGCTATTAATCTATTTTGTCGTAGTTTCGCTTTATTTTTGTTGTGCGCAATCGCATCAACTTGACAGGTCCAATCGTAATACTATTTTTAATATGACATTTTGGACTTTACATCATTTTATACAACATAATTAATATAATTATTATCAAAAATTTATCGTTGCTAGCCCATTTATATCAGCGATTCGAGGTTATTAGCATATGAAATCATTTATCGCTGAATATTGTTTGCACTAATCTGGATTGAAGTAATGATGTTTCATGCTCTCCCATTGATAGAGCGTGTAACATCAACCAAAAGCGAAGCATTTCCTAATCCAAGTTGGTGCAAATCCAGTTGAGCCGAAAACGCTATTAAAGTTCCTCTAGTAAGAATTAAGACATAAGAGCACTATTATCGGGTGTCGGGTACCAGGGAATCGATTCTATATCTTGAAATGAGGTGAAAATTATAAAAATGAACGAATTTATTAGAATACTGATTATTTCATTGGTTAACATAGTAAATTTGCTCGCTTTTGTAATTTTCACTTTGAAGATACAGAATCGACTCCCAGAAACAGCACAATTCCGTCAAGATTGACAGTTGATAGTCTGATTTCGCATTCGCGCCTTCTATATCATGAAACAGTTGCTACATGCAACACGATTATATGAATCAGATATCGATTTATCATCTCCAGCCTTGAAAAGTGGATGTTGCTATGTAGTTTACATCCACTTTGTCAGAGGGCAGTAGTGCGCGGCAGCATTTTGCAGTTCATGTCCTCTCTCAAGTTTCTCTGTGTTTTAATTAACCTCTCTAACCTAACCTAACCTAACCTCTAGCTGTTATCTGATTCTAACCTTCGCAATCTATTTTTTTAAAGTTTGGTGGCAAATAAAATACTCGTGCAATTATTTAGAAGATTATTATTCACTGAGAATTCAATATAATTTTCAAATGTCTGAATTAACGGAAGTTGAGAGTAGTAAAATTTTCGGAGGCTGGCAGAAAGTATATACACACAACAGGTAAATGTACAAAACATATTCAGATAGCAAAGCGTGTCTCAGCAAAATCGCACAAATCTATGATGCTAGCTATTTGCCGTAAATATATTGCCAGCAGTTTAACAGTAAGATAGCTGCATCAATGTTATCTTGTCGGCAATATGAGAGCATATTGTATGATGCTGCATATTATTAAGGCAACATGATGGCAATAGTACTAATTTTGATGACTATTTTAAAGTAGTCGGCAAATTGTTGGCAATTTGCTATTCAATATTATCATTCCGTGAAGGCTTTAAGTTGTCAACAAATAAGAACTCAATTGCAATTCTGATAGCAACACGTACTTAACAATGCATACTTAGCGAACAACATGCCAATAACAAGACATATTGCTTAGTTGTTATCTGGGATATGATTTATATTTATATACAAAAAAATCAGTAATCTCTAAGAATTTGTTCCTGAATTTGATAATTATTTAGAATACTCTTCCTTATCTAAAATCTTAATAAAAATATACATTCGATAGGAGGTTTTCACTCAAAATGAAAAAAATCTGGCAGAAAAACGCTGCGATCAGCTTCGTGAATCGATTTATTAAATGTTAAAATTAAATGTTCAAGACTTCAGAGTTTAAGCGTTCAAGTTGGGAACAGATATCTTAATTTCATCTCGAACTTTAACGCTTAATGCTGATTCTACAATGAGTCAATAGTCGAAAATCTTAAGTCTTAATCAATTTTAATCTAAATAAATGATTTTTCGCATCTACTAGTTATTAATTGTCAACAGCGAATTGTTTAGCTCGATTAATGGAAAGGAATAAAATCGAATTTAGTCAGTCTTAAGAAAATTGGCCAATTTCACTGATTCACTGAAGATTTAAGGTGCTACTCATGATAATTGAAATTTCGAAAAATGCAATCTCGGAAAAGTAATAGAGGATTAACCAATCAGAATTAATAGGATGCATTACTGTTCATTTACACATACACGTTAAATAAAGATTATCAAAATTGAATGTCTATACGTATAAAAAGAAATTCATTATTATTAAATAATTGTTTGATAAATATTCATTAATATATATAAGTATTTATTTTTTCAGCATATAAATATAATCATTTATATCGGGAAAATTGCATGCTTGTCAGTCCGAAATTTTTATGGCTGAGTTCTCCATGCAGTGACTTTTTCGGAAAACAAATTGTTATTTTAATCTCAAACCGTCTTTTAATTTAAAAGATTTTCAAAACAAATTAAACAAAGTCGTTTCGAGTTTATATAGACTGACTTTAAATTAATACAATTAACATAAGAATGTAAATACTATAATAATCTAAATACAATTAATAAAATAATAAAATTACAAACATTTCGGCTTACACAGTTTTCTTCAGTGTACAAAGCAAAAATACATTATTAAATTAACGAATCAATTAGATAGCGCATATAATGAAATATTAAAAAAAAACCATCAGTGGTAATATGTCAATTCATATAAAATTCGAATATCAAATTGAATTAAGACAAATTACATAAAAAAAGAAGAATTACCTAAGAACGAAATACCTTGGTCAAAAGAAAGGCATCAAATTGTACACAGAATTTGTATTATCTGACATTGTTAGCAAATTGCTGCCAGAAATATAACAAATCCTGCTAGACATGCTATGCCAGCAGATTGGTAGCAGAAACCGAGCAAAGTCTTGCATAACCTGACGGCAGATTGAGAGTAGATTGAGAACAGACTCTGATCGGTTTCTGCCATTTGCTGACATAGCCTATCAACAGGTTTTGTCGACAAATCTATAGTCAATGCGGACACAGATGGTTATAGTTTTATAGTCAAAATCTGATGGAGTTTGTTATCAATTTGGTTCCAAATTGCTAACATTTTGCTATCAGAGTTCAAATTTACTGAACGGAATCAAAAATCTTTTTACAAGATTAAAGTAGACGCAAAATTTGGATGTAGTACAATATATTTTGTACTAAAATCGGAAAAAAGTTCAAAATTTACATTTTTTCAACACGATAGTGCAATACGCAACACATATTGCTCTATCGTGCACAAACAATACTAAGTTTATGAAATTAAGATTAAAAACTTCAAAAGAAACATTTATATCGAATGACATGTATACGAACTCTGAGCGAAGACTCGGTAATCAAAGGCAATAATTGTATCTAGCAGTAAATATTCGATTTTCTAAAGCCCATTCTACAATTAGTCGTATATCGGAGTCGGGCGTCGTACGCATGCGCATTGGATTGTCGGCTGTCGAATGAAGTTGTCGCAAGTCGGCTATTGTCGGAATAGAAGATGGTCAATTCCCTTTTCCGACTACGACTAAATGAAACATAATCTTCGGACACATTTGTGTATGAATAAACAGATATTTTTATATAGATATATGGATATATTTATATTATGGAATCACTAAATGTAGATGAAATAATTGATTTTGTTCGCGAAAATCATTGCTTGTATGATAAACGCGATGTGGATTTTAAAAATGTTAGCAAAAAAAGAGATCTGCGATAAAAAATATCCACAAATTTGAGAAATTGTTATGATATAAATATGTCAGGTAATTTTTTGTTTATTAAATTATTATTATTTAATATAAAAATATTTTGTAATTTAATTCTTTTGTCAAACTTAAGAAAATGCCTATAAGATACTGTGCCTATAAGATAGGTGAATTCGTGTATATAAATTTATTCAAGTTTAATAACTTGAATAATATATGTTTCGATCATCGTTTTGATCCTTTTCAATATTATAAAACTAATTAAATCAATACATAGTAGTCAAGTAAGTGGAGTCGCATTATTCTACAATCATGTGTTGTCCACATGTGTTGTGTTTGTGTAAACTTTGTTACAAATTCGAGCACCAGAATATATTTAATTTCCAGATTAAATGATAAGTACTTGTAACACTGCATTTATTAAGTAATATTGACAGATTGCTCGTTCGATGTCATTAAAATGCAATCAGCAAATGATATTCATTCTTTACATTTGTTCCGACCTTCTGATTTCGATCAACGACTCAATTGTAGAACAGTAAGTCGTATTCATGTGCGACATACAACATACGACAAACTACTGCATTCAAATTATGATTTTGAAACTTATAAGAGAAATGGCTCGAGAAGTACGATTTGAATGTACATAATCTTGCATTCATGTGATATATATAGGATATAGCAGAGCAAGTAATATACGTAATGTTTTATTTAACGATTTTGTTTAATGTACGTAATGTTTTAATTAATGTATGTAATGTTTTCTTGATGTATAATATTTTATTTGGAATTAAAAATCTGTTTTATCGACATCAATCAAATTCAGCCATCGCTCTAGCATTCCCTTAAAGAAAAATGTGTTGAATGAGTATATTTTTATTAAGATTTTAGGTGGGGAAGAGGGGTATTCTAAATAATTATCCTAAATTTATTTTTAAGTATTTTGCATAATCTAAAAAGATGATTGTAATTGTTTAATAGTACAGAATTGGGATGCAAGACAAGATTTGCTCTCTACATACCATCTCAAGCTGAGAAGGAATCAGTACCGGTTATCTACTGGTTATCTGGTCTTACTTGTACAGAGGCTAATTTTAGTCAGAAAGCCGGAGCGCAGAAATATGCTGCAATTCATGGTATACTTCTTGTCATACCTGATACAAGTCCAAGAGGGTTGAACATTCCTGGAGAGGATGACAGTTATGACTTTGGTACTAGTGCAGGATTTTATGTAGACGCGATATGTGAACCATGGAAAAAAAACTACAGAATGTACAGCTATATTACAAAAGAATTATCAACTTTGATTAATAAAGAATTTCCAACTTTGCCGTCTAAACAGTCTATAATGGGCCATAGGTATAAAAAATAATTCTTTGGAATACAGGAACATTTCGGCACTCTTTAAATGCTTCTTTCTTCTTGTTTAGTATGGGAGGACATGGCGCTTTAATTTGTGCTTTTAAAAACCCGGGACAATTCAAAACAGTTTCAGCTTTTGCACCCATAAGCAATCCAATCTTATGTCCATGGGGAAAAAAAGCTTTCTCAGGATACTTGGGAGGATTAGAGGATAATGCTGCATGGAAGGAATGGGATGCTACCGAACTAGCAAAGAAATATAATGGCCCACCTTTGGATATTTTAATTGATCAGGTTCTAATAATTTTTAATTGCATCTCTAACATGTGTTAACATTTAATTTATTATAATGCATTTGACTTCTTTAATTTTTTAATTCAAACGATTCGTAATTCTATAATTTGTGTATTTCTATAATTTACAGGGCAAAGAGGATAAGTTTCTGAAAGAAGGCCAATTATTACCAGAGAATCTACTAAATGCTGCAAAGGATAAGGATAACATCGCACTAACTATCAGATTTCAAGATGACTATGATCATAGTTATTACTTTATTACTACATTTATTGAAGATCACTTTAAACATCATATGAAATATCTTAAAAATTAAGATTGTATCCAAAATTACTGTACCAAAAATTATTTTAAAAAATTGAGATTTTGATATTATAATTTATAAGATTTATATTTCTTACCTTAATGGAAATTTACATTGAAATAAATTTAAAAAATACTACAATTATGGTTATAAAACTTTTGAGTTTTATATGATAAAGAATAACTTTTATACTTTCTTATTTTGTTCAAAAATTTATATTTTACTACATGTAAAAATATGGAATTATAAATAATAGAAATATTGTATATCTGAATTTTTGTGTTTTTTTTAAGCAAATATTCTTGCATGATGATTAAAATTTTACAATTTATCCACAGAATATACCGTAAACAATATAACAAATTGAAATCTAAATTTAGAAAAAAGGGAAATATCATTATGATCTTGGAGGTTCTCGGAATTCATGCCAGAGACTTAGAAGAGGCTCTCGTTTCTGCCAAATATTGGCATTACCCCACACTTGCCAGAATCTGTAATTGTTAGAAAAAAATTATGTATGTATTGAAATTGTATTGGTAGAAAAAAATGTGTGTGTGTGTGTGTGTGTGTGTGTGTGTGTGTGTGTGTGTGTGTGTGTGTGTGTGTGTGTGTGATGCGTGCGTGCATGCATGCGTATGTGTGATTTATATTAATATCTGCTAATCTCTTTATATCATTTCCTTAATAAATAGTGAAATTATTTTCCTAGAAAATAGCATTGCTTAAATTTAGAACATTATATGTTGATCTTTTATTTTTTAAATTTATTAAAATATAGCAGTAGAAATTGCTTATTTTATAAGAATACCATGTAATAAAACTTACACTCCAAACAATGCACCACCTAAATGCGCAGCATGATCAAAATATTTCCACCCTAAGATACAACCAACAACATCCAAAGCCATTATTCCTTTAATTGCCTAAGTAAAAAATACAATACGGTTATACTATGGAAGACTATGGCTGGAATCCATAGTCCATTCTTAATTTCAAGATGTCTCAAGCAATATCTTAAAATGGTAATACGGCTCTTTAATCGGTATTCATAGTCGGATCTTATATTTAAGACCATCTTAAATACAATCTTAAGATGAACCAATTAGAAGGCCGCATTAGCGATTTACGCATTAAGACATTACTTAAGACGGTCTTAAAATAAGAACTGATTGTAAATACCGGCCTTTGATTGATTTATGACATCTCAAACACTAGCTTAAGACCAATTCGAATCTTAAGTAATTTATGAATTCTGCTCTTATGTAATAATGGGCGAATTCAAGACATCAAGACAAAGCGGTTAGGCATGCTTACCGAGTTGTATATGATTAGTTGGATCTATAAGTAATAACCAATTGTGCTCATTTGCTCAAACAGGCGGCAAACACGCTAACCGCTTTGTTAACTTGAACGCGCCTATTATCTTCATGTTTGTGATCATGTAATTTGGATAAGATGGGATACTTACCATACCCGCTGTAAACGTGAGTATAGGAAGGAAAACTATACAGAGTCGTATATCAGGATATTGTGTACATACAAATCCAAGAATACCCATAATCGCTCCAGACTAAAATAAAAACAACTATTAAAAGTTGAAACTTAAACAGATAGATACAATACAATAGAAGATATACAGACATACGCAAAAAATATGAAATATTATTACTAACTATATTATTACTTTCAGATAATTTTCAACATATCTGCAATATACAACTATTTGTTACTTTAATTGTTCAAATTAAAGTTAGTTACCGCTCCTAGAGAAAGGCCTGGCATTCCAAACATACTTTTATACACGTGACTAGCAAAGCTGGAAATTACTCCGCTTGATAAATATAGAGCCAAAAATTGCTCCTTCCCCAACGCTGTCACAGCTATTGTGCTGAAGCTGTGCAGCACGTACATATTCGCAGCCAGATGGATTATGGAGTAATGTGAAAAGGTGGAAAGTACCATAGACCAACATGACGCACCTTACATGAGAATTATTCTAATCAACATTTACGATAATTCAGAAGCAAAATAACTGTTATAAACTGCAAGCATTAGTTACTCAAGACGATGGTATCACTTACTAGAAGCCGGATTGGCGCAAAAATAACGCACCATTGTTTTCTGCAATGTCGGCACTCGCCACAATAAGAATATAACTGCATTTATAAAACATATAGGGACAAACATCTTCTGTCCTTCAGTCAAGTTCTGCCACCATGATTCCATCTCACTCTTCCATCCTGTTCGCTAACCAATGTATTATTGTATATTCTAATTAAAGTATCTATCGAATTTCTCCAAACAATACATACTTTAATTCGAAACTGTCTATAACGATGAATTAGTCTGTATGTCTGACTTCTGATACGTTCGTACTCCCAAATTGCAGCACCTGCTATAGTGGCACCGCTAAACTAATGAAACAAAAATGCAAAATATTCATGTGTCGTTTATTTACTTTAAGAAAAGTTAGTATTTTAAAAATATTTTTTAAAAATTATATACATATATATACATATTATAGGGTGTTCCATAATTCCCAAATAATCGTCAAATATTTCATGGGCAGATAGAGCAGACTAAACTGAATCGAAAAGTCCTCGGAAAAACGGCAAGAAACAAAAATTGTTTATTCTCTTCTCATAAAATTCTGACAATTTTTTCAGAATTTTTTAGTTGCCGCATTTTCTCATGTTGATAAAAAGTAATTAGCAATAAAAAAATATAATACTAAAAAGTATATAAAAAATTTTGAAAAAATTCTTGGAACTCTATAAGAAGAAAATAAACCATTTTTATCTTATTGTTTTTCTACAAAAATAAGTTAATAGTACTCGAATAAAAAATTATTAAAAGTATTCATTCGGCTATTTTTAGTTATAAATATCTTATTAACTATAGCGAAAATTGCAAAATAGTGGAGAACTTTTCGATTTTTTCAGTTTAATCTGATTTAATTCGAAAAAAAGAAAAGAAGAAAGTTAATGATATTTCTTTTTTGTTATTTCATATTTCTTGTTCTTTCTTCATGCACAAGTGGAAAGGTACATTCTTAAATAGTTAAAAATAGCTTTGCTATATTATTTATTTACCATAATGGTGAAACCAAGATGTTTCCATAACTTTGCAGATGATACAGTTCCAGTTTCGATATGAGCTTTAGGAAAAGGAGACTCTGATTTGAAGATCTGTGACTTCTTTAAACTTCTTATTTGTCTGTACTGTAATACTTGCTGCATTTTGGCCTTGCAATATTGTCTATTTATGAAAACACTAAAATTCCATAAATACATCAGAATATATTTCAGTTGTAGCAAGTATAAGAGATTACAATACAAGTATATATCTGATTTTTAAAATATTTTGAATATAAAAGAAGAAAATATAATTTTGTACACCGATGCTTGAACCGTAGGTGCTATCGAGAAAAACATAAAGGAAGATTTACATCAAGAAATGAATGAAAAGCGGTCTATTACGCATAAGGCGTGAAGATCGATCTATGTCAGAATGCATATGAAGTATGGTTTGTATCGAGAAAATAAGAAGAACAGTTCAAGTCGCACGAAATTAAAGAAGAGGTTATATAGCGCAATATATTTTTTTCTCATAAATTTTATAATGGTATGACTGAGAACGGAAATCGTTGATCTTCATTTCTGTATCTCGCACTCATTTATATATTATTTAATTTTCCGTAATTAAACTTGCGAGAACTAAATTTATGAGAAGTGAAATATTGTAATATAATAAATCCTTTAATTTCATGCCACTTGAATTTCATGTCGTTCTTCTTATTTTCTCTTGATAAAAAAACCGTGCTTCGTATGAGTTCCGAGATAGATCGGTCTTCACACTTCATATGAAATAATAGATCGCTTTTCATTCATTTCTTGATAGAGACCTTTCTTCATGTTGTTTTCGAGCGATATAGGCTTTCTATGGCTCAAGCGTTGATGCATTTTTATAACTACAAATATGACATGTTCAATCTAATATTTTATTAATAAGATCTTTATACCTTACACAATGCAGAGATATTCATCATTTTAGCAAAGTTACAGTTCTAACTATTTTACCATTTTAAGTAACAAAATAATATTACTGAATTGTAAAGTAATATTTCATAGTTTGTCACTAACAAAGGAAAAAAATTCAATATTATAATTTACTGCAGCACACCCCTGATGAAAAATTTTTTCAGAGTTTTTCATATAATTTTTCAGAATTTTTCTATAATTTTTCAGGATTTTTATATAATTTTATAACTTTCTCACATTTTTTATATGAATTGGAACACTTCTCAGAAAATCTACGTCTTTTCTCATAATTTTTTACATATATTAATTATGAAATATAACATTTCAAGATTTTTTGTAAATATAATTTCTGATAAAATATTATGAAATTATAAAATCTAAAATATTTTAAAATATTTTTTAAAAATTGTGGGATGAAAAATTTCAGAATATTTCAGAATTCACTTGTATGAAAAATTCTGAGAGAAGTTGTAAACTTTCTGAATATTTCTGAAAAATGTTCCAATTCAAAAAAAATTTTCACCAAAGAGAAGATGAATTAGAATAATGCCAATGCTTATTACTGAATTAATTATTAAATATTGTAGCTTTAATTTTATTTGCTTGTAATCAATATCATTTTTTCAACTACTTCTTTTTCTTATAATATTTCTTTAATCTAAAAAATGTTAATATTTTATAATGCTTTTGACAAAAATAGAAAACATGATTTTGTCCCTATTAGTAAGTCCTCTAAGTGGCGATGGCCTTATTAATATATCTCCAATTTATGTGCTTATTATCCACATTTGATTCATTTTAACATATAGTTACTAAAACAGGTAATAAATTTAAACTAATTGTTTATGTTAATATTACATAAATCATTATTTCAATTATATTTATTTCAAAGTACATTCATAACACAATGTTCTCAGCTCCAATATATGGCACATTAATAGGGACAAAGTATTACTGGATTCACATAAATTCTTCATCTTTCAAAAAATATTTAAAATACTTTAATACTAAAAAAATAAAATATTATCTTCGGTATCATATGCATTAATAATTTAACTTAACAAACAAAAATGTGTTTTTTTATTTATTTGTGCTAGTTTTCTTTGACTTATTGAAATACAAAAGCACATAATAAGGATAGGCACAGTCATTGAGATCCTATATAATTTCTGTATAATTCATTGTAAATATTATAGAGATTCTCTTCCACCTAAAATTTTGATAAAAATACACTAATCGATGCATTTTTGCATGAAATAAAAGAATCTAGCAGAAAAAAGTATCATTCTGCCCCGCAGACCGAGATATTAAAAGTTAAAGTTGACGACTACTTAGGTTAGGGAATTTGTCATAGCAGTTATTGCTTTAAAAACACAAATTCACTGCTTTAAAAATATAAATTTACTGTTTTAGCATAAAATTTATTTTTAATGGAAAATTGTGTTCTTAAAGTAGTAAATTTATATTTTTAAAGCAATGAACCACTGCTGCGATAGATTTTTTAACCTGAATAATCATCGATTTTAAGGATATCTCGGTTCGAAGGGCAAAGCAACATGTTTCCGTGTTTCTGTTTTTATTATTCAAAAACGAAAATATAATCAACTTTGATTGTTTATCCTTGTCTGATTCACATTATAACAAAAAGAAAAGAACCATAAAAACATTATCCTATGAAAAAGGCTGAGATGTTTACTCTCAGGTTTCTGTTAACAATTAAAAAAAAATTTAATGATTAATATCTTATTTTGAGAGACTGAGCACATTTTAATGCCAGAATCTTCCGTTTCATGCAGAAACACGTCGAATAAACATAATTTCATTGAAATTGAAGGTGAGAAGCATCTCTTAATCTCCTGAATAATTATCAAAATTTCAAAAAAGTGATAGTCTAAAATCCCGGACACAATACAAGGAAATAGTGATAGAAATAACATGATTTCAACTACCTTGAAGAAATTGTATATTCCGATGTATCTGATTTCTGGTAGAATGAAATCGTGTTATTTCTATCCCTACCGCTATTCTCTCGCATTGTCTGAGACTTTATATAAACACTAAAAATCCGCACCATCTGTTTGCTATGTCGCCCAAATGTAAAAGCGTCCTGACCGTCATATTATTGGAATTTCCTGTTTGTTTGTAGAATGCATAAATATTCAATATACGCGAAATAAGCGAAAATTTTAATCACGCAGGATCTACATAACCTCTCATGTCACGTTTGAGGGTGCGATTACATGTAGCGCGGTATGTGGTACGCGGTACAGAAACTAACTATAGTGCTACGTTCCAAAATTTCTTCTCTGAGGAAGATTTTACTCTGTATGCTATAGTATATGTTATATGTACTATATATTTCGAATAAAATTTTCCTTGAAAGTAAAATTTTCCTTGAAAGAAAAAATTTTGGAACGAAGCCTAGATAACTATAAGAACCGCATAAACTGTTGCTTCTTTTTTCCTCTATGAATGCGGTCCACTTGACGCTTTGTTACAAATACTTTGAAGCGTTTTTTGATTGGTCAATTAGTAAAATTCTTTCTTCCGATTGATTAATCAAACGCTTCAAAATATTTGTATTTATTTTCAAGTGAACCGTAGCTTATTAGAATAATGTGTATTACTAATCATAGAATCATTCTCTTAAATCTGCTTGCAAAATTTGCAAACAGATCTAAGAGAATGATTCTGTGATTGGCGATACCAATTCGCTTAAGTACGATCCATGCATGGGACATCGCCCTTAAAACCATTCTACATTCATCGTAGTGTCGGAAGCGTCATAAGTATCATGCGATTTAAAAATTGAAACATCGGATTGGCTGAAGCAACAAGCTTGCGACGTCTACGAAAAATGGCCTTTACATATAGCATAAACGGCACGGATCAGTGACAAATTCACGTTACTAAGCACTTGTTAATAGAATTAACTGATTTAAATGCAATTATTAAGTAAATCGATTGAAAAAATAAAAGTATTGATGAAATGTGCATAGAAATAAGTTAATATATTTAAAAACATTCATATTAAAGTTTATTTGTCACTGGATCCGACGTGCGTCGTATGACATTCTACAATCAATCAGAAAGCAGAATTTTATTTCGTTGGCTTAGTTTCCACCGAGTGTTTAAACCAAATGAAAAATGTAAGAACCAATCAACTACAGTCGAGTATTCCCCTCTGTGCCTTTTAATAAGCAATATAAATGACACAATGGATCATTACATCCTTGTTGTTTGCCAATGTTAAATCAAAGATGATATGATCATTGTGTCGCACTGTGTCGCTTGTTGAAAGGCATACTGTTACAGTCGACCGACAGGGGAATGCTTGATGTCGATGATACGAAGCAAATCCTGTTTTCTGATTGGTTGCAGAGTACGACGCACATCAGATCCAATATGAATCTAGCATTTTGCTTGTTCCAAATCGTTTGTAATTCCAGTTTAGCTAACCTTATAGCGAATTCGGCAGATCGTACTAGTGCACCAGTGTAGTCAACCGTAGCATAATTATGCTACATGTACCATAACGTAACGTCACTCGTAACGTAGTTTGTAGCATTCAAGCTACTTATTATGTATTGTAGCATAATTTTTAAAAAAGTGTTTTTTTTAACATTTTTTTGCCTTATACTAACAAAAATGCACGTAACACTATATTAGTCTTAGCGTTCGCGCTTATGCATGTTTTTATGTATTATGGCTGCTTTTGAAATTCACTTGCTAGATTTTCAGTATTGGCATCCGAAGTTGATCGATTTTTGAACACAGCGTGTGTGATTTTGATTATGTTGTTATTTACCTGTGTTAACGGTTAATATGTTAATTGTTAATGTCATCATCAATATAGTGAAGTAACAAAATGTTGACAATTTTAAATTGTGTACGCTGTATATCGTAATGAATTTATTAAAAAATTTATTAATAAATTAATTTTTTTAAGGTACATAACAAGATACTACTTGTTTTGCTCTTAAGTCGGTTCTATATTAGTTGCAAACTGATCGCAAATTTGTTGCGACAATCAATCTGAAGTTCGCATTTTGAAATCAACACTTCATATTGGCTGTCGCAACAAACTTGCAATCAGCTTGTAACTAATGTAGAATCGGTTTTAAAAGCGATGCGATTTTAACTATTTAGATTTATATTTAGGATATTTATTTCGAAGCACCTAATAAAAAAAGTTTAATTATTAATAAAAAATTAGAATTTTATTATAATATTTTTGATATTATTATATATAATATACATTTATACATTACAATATAATATATATTTTAAGAAAATATTTATTTGTTTTGATAACATCTTTTTTATTCAGATTTTTTTTATAATGGATGCGTTCGGGAAGATGCTATTTATGTTATTTAGCGCTGCAAACTGTTCGCGGAGCTGCAGATAGCGCTAACAAACGCGATCATGATGTTACTAACAATAGCATGTTACATCACAACTGTGCGCTATTAACGCTATTCCGAGGTAGTGTATTGGCATTAGCGTTTACAGATGACTCCGTGAAGACTCTAGCGTAGCGTTGCTAGCGTTTAACATTCATCAAGATTACATTAATGTTTGAAGGGATTTTGTTCTCGAGTGGCACCAAATTTTTCTTTCTTTAGAATTTCGTAGAGTAAACGTACATAACGTGTGAATTTCAAATTTTATTAGGTGTACAACTTTGCTTCCGCCGTTTTTTT
>Ga0157363_1001616_pt1 | contig 18988 bp, 8 predicted proteins | sample AttsexASBM1_FD_111477 | JGI IMG/M metagenome (GOLD analysis project Ga0157363, IMG submission 111477) | Fungus gardens microbial communities from leaf cutter ant in Ribeirão Preto, State of São Paulo, Brazil - Atta sexdens ASBM1 | ecosystem: Host-associated > Fungi > Mycelium > Unclassified ... | reverse complement strand
TACCAATCATTATTAGTAGAAGCAAATTATATAGAATCTAATTTATCTTTTGGATACATTTTTTTTGAGCTTTAGGCTCATTTACATAGAAATCGTAGATGATCATGGGTCTTAACTCGTAAGAAACTGATCAATCACAGTCAAATATATGATGAGACTACTTGACTAGAATTAATCAATTTCTTACAATTTGAGAAATCGTAAACCCTACGACCGATATATGAGCTTTTTATTTGCTAGCGATACTATTGATTATTTATTACATTGACAAATGAGAAATAATTAATTTGCAATAGTAACGAATCGATCGTTTTCTTGACAAATATCACACTTGTTTTCCCTTGATTTGTTCTTGTAATAAAATCGTTTTTCTCAGTTGAATCTGACATTAATTATTTATATTACGTTGGCAGAAATACTAAATATCCCAATAGATTTGATTTTGTTAATTTAATCCTGCCTTATTTACTTAATAGAGCAAATATCTTTAAACGAAGTAGCGCGCAATATCCGCTGTGAGGTTACTTTGTATATTGACTAGCTTCAATACGATTACATCTCAACAAATATGATTACCGGTAATAAACCACTGTGGCGACAATTTGGGTACACACAATTTGACCAAGAATTAATGTTAGTCGGGAGTATGCTGCGTCGTGTCTATTAGTAATGGGAGCACGCATGTATACGCACATATGGCGGAGAAATGCACGCACACACCGCGCCTCACGCAGATTTATTTTACAGCATACGTATCATGCGGTACCCCGTGCCCTTCGGGATTTACAGACCGCCGCCGTGCGTCCATCCATCAATTTATTTAATCCGATTATACGTATCCTGTGCGTTCGTCATCGATCGCCCATCGGTGACGGAGATCGAGAGCTGCAGTGATGACTCTCGATGATGATCGACACCGCAAACTTTGAGGAAGGTACACTTTGGATTCCGCCCGGATTTACAAAGCCGCGTTCGACCCCTCGATCATTTACGTCGAAGTGAACGTGACAAGGGCGATTATATAGAAATGTGCATTATTCGAATGGCGAGAAAGAAAAAGGACTGATGAACAAATGGAACCAGAATGATATAAATTTATCATTCAAAAGATAGGCTTTAAATAGTAAGTTGTATTTATAAAGTTAAGCTAAACAAATTATAGAGATGTTTTTTCTCTTTCTGAATACTTTACATCTGTAAAATTATTTTATTAGACGTCGCAGTGCCTTTTTTTTGTATTATAAAAATTTTTTGTATATAAAAAATGATGCTTGTAAGAAAAATAAGAAGAAAAAATTAAAAATTACAGAAACAAATCAACGTTACAAGACGCATTTATCGCGGTCATATCTATTCCTGTATCATGTCAAAGACGCTTAAATGAACGGGAAGATACTAAGAGACAGATTCGTCTGTAAAATTCGTTATCTTCACGGCGACACCCGTGACACTTGTTTCATATTTATGAGGGGAGTTTTAGCATATTCAAAACATAAATTACTTGCAGCAGGGTAAGTCACCCAGCCAATAAAATACTGCCCGGAGTTTATCTCCCGTTCCGCACGGTTTTTCAAATGGGAGCCGCGGAATCGGTAGCGAAAGAGAGAGTTCAGGGCGAACGGAGGTGGAAACCTGAATTATGCACGATTGGAAGCCCACTCTTGCAATCGTATGGGAGGTTTTCATGCAAAATCGTGCAACCACTTTCCTTTTACAATGCAAATTTGATGGTAAACACTCGCCGCGCTTTTCTATACTCGATATCGCAGCCGCTCTCGTGATACATCGACAGATCTAAATGAGTTTCATGCACCATATCTCAACAATTCTCAACCAATGTAAAATTGCCAAATCCAAAATATTCTATGGCGACTATGTCACAAAACAGTTACAAGTCTATTAAAAAAATTTTCTAAATTCTTTTGAAAAATGAAAATTTTGAAATACACTCAAGAGGATCAAATTATAATATATAGAATTCTAGATATTTTTCTTACAAGAGAACCATCAATCATGTCGGAAGCCAGTTCTTTTTCGAAATATAGTATTAAAAACAAATATTTAGGATGTTTTTTGTACATTGTATCATATCATATTAAACAACTTAAAAAAAAAAGTTAATAAATAATACACATCTAAGCGAATATCGTAAAAAGAATATATGTATATAAAAAAATAAATATTTTATAATAGAAATTTAATACAATTTATAACTTTATGTAGATATATTTTAATTATACTTTTAATTATACTTTTTAAAAGGTAAATATATGAAATAAAGATTTTTAATAAATCTGAAACTTTTTTATATTGCTTTCAATAATATTCGCTCAGAAAAATATTAATATTAGTTTTAAAGATTTGATACTTTTAAATATAAAAATGGTTTGTATGGAAAAAGACGTATCTCTTATTGTTAGATTTGTTTCTTTTCGATTTCATAGAAATTGAATTAAGTTGTCTTAAAAGATTTAAAATGCTTCTCTTGTTAGAAAACAAAGATACTGTAATAGCCAAATGTTCTTATTTCATCTCATAGGTACGTTATCATTATAGTTTGCAATGTGAAAAGTAAGAATCTACTATGTTTTAACAAAGGGCATACTATGCGGAGTATTACAAGTTTCTTGTCCGAGAATTCTTCGGTTCCTCCATACTGTTTTCGCTTCCGTCCGCGCGACGTTCTCCTTCTCCTTCACGACAAAATGAAATATCTTCTGCCGGTCTTCGGCAAATAGCTGAAAGTACTCTGAATCATGCCAGCAAGCTTATGCTACATCGAGCGGAAAATTACAAATGGTCGAACCGAACGCTCTACAACTGGCAACCCCTTCGAACCACCTTGTGTAACTGAACTTTAAAGAGTAAACTTCTTAAGTTCATGATGATTGCGAACTTACACATGTCTTCCTACACTAATTCTGCAAGACAAGTCCTTTAAAGAGTTTCAAAATAACTGCTCGAGGAAACCCTTTTTCTCCGATATGTGAACATAATCAGTCGAGAAGTTGTTGAGTGATCGATCGAGTGGAACGAATCTTAAAAGAAATACGTGGTATATGAAGTGTACGATAAATTTAGTAAAATTTAGTACTAAAAATTTAAGATTATCTCTTTTCGAATTAGAGTTAAGGATGTGTAAGAAAACAATTAGAATAAATAAAACATCGCACACTGCGATATAATTATGTTTATATGAGATGTGTAAAATACATATCCAGAAGATCTCGTTTGCCTATTCATGTCAATCAAAATACGATCATCATCCATATACTTATCCTTTTATATCAATATTCTGAGCAAGATTTTAATATAAGCACTATCTACGTTAGATACATACCTATCTCTTCAGGAATCTCGTTTCGTCGCGAGATCGCCGGCACTTATATGCGAATTCTCACCAAAGAATTTACATAACCGACCACGGTCCGCAAGCCACTAGCAAAATGCTTCCATGACGCGAGTTTGGAATTAAGGGAGCTTAAGATTTAACGCGTTTCGACCTCGAGGATCCTGTTTCGCGGCCCAATAATTCAACCCCACGCCTGACGACGACGAAGGATGGCGTCAGAGTTTCGCGCCGAATAACCCGTCGTGCAAAAACAACTCCCGACGTCTGTCCCGTTCCTCGTCCCAGCTTTCCTCTCGCTCACTCTCGCGCAACCTTGCTCTGTATGCCCCCGCGTCTACCCTTTGTTCAGCGACCAGTCACGTCAAACCCTGCGAGTACTTTGCATAATTTCTCACTTTTGCATAACCAAATTGCTTCTTTTTTCACATCTCCGCTTGGAGAAGAAACTAAGGTCGTCGTCCGGAGACTTAACGAATCTACCTTATCTTTCTTAGCGACAGACTTCTCTATCCTCGAAAAATCAATAACGTCTAACAATTTTTATTTAATATTACTTTATAACGCAAATAATACATCTTTAATGGAGAAAAATTAATTGCGAAAATGGAAAACGGTAAAGTCGCGTAATATATATGTAATTTCGATGAAAGTCACCAATAAAAGTCATATTTACAAGTTTCATGTATGTGTGTGTGTATGTGCGTGTGTGTATTTGCGTGTGTAAGTATTCGTTAATGTTATTACATATGTTGTTACATATTATATACATAAATTTGTCTAATATAATAATAAAAGCTCCGAGATATGATAAGTCCCGATGAACTACAGAGAATTGCAAATTGAATTTAAAGTTTACATCGTGTTGGCATATGATATAAATGTTAATAGAGAATTCAATCAAATTTCGCTAGTTATAGTATACATATATTCGTTAATTGAATCCTCCGCCATGTATTATATTTATATTTATATACGCAATCGTGTATATGTAATTGTGAAATTTGTTTCCGAAAAGTTGGTATCATATACGTAAATGGTTTTTTCCAGATGAAGCCAAAATTGCACTAGCAGAATAATATTTGTTATATATATTGACGATTGATAGTCCACGAATTCTATAGATTTATTCCGTTTCATCGATTTATATGTCGCATTTCCTGTTTAATAATATTTTGGTATTTTTTAACAAATTCAAAGTTTAACGCAGATTAAATTCTATCTCTGACTAAATTTAGCTAAATGTATATTTTTCCAGTAGATAGAACATTGACTGCGATATTATATCACACAAGGTATTGCAATAGCATCGAATAACACGTGGCATATTCGATATTGAGCAAAGGATTGAGCAAAAATTCATCTGTCGAATCACCGCGCATTTATTTATAACTATATCATGCACGAACGAAGTGTCATTCATACGATACCGATAAACCATTCGATTATCCATGATATCCATGAAAGTTAGTTCTGGCTTACGCATGAATAATATTTGTGTCAACTAACAGTGTTTGCCCAATTTTAAAGGGTTCGTTACAGATTATCGCAATGCGTAATTCGTCAATAAAAAATTCCAAATTACAGACCGATTTCTCGATAAATTATAAGTGAATAATTAAGTTGATCGACAGAGAATTCATATTTACATAGATAATAGATAACTGAAATTAATTACAAATACGTAAAATTGTATTTTTTATACAAATAATTTATTTTAAAACAAATAAAACTAAATGCCTTAATCGAATGCTGTTTTGCAAAATTGCTATCAATAAAAAAAAAAACAAGTTTGGGAAAAAATAATATTGTAATCGAGTCTGAAAAAAGCATTTTCATGTTACACGTAAACAATCCATGCAAAATACAATGCACCTTTTGTCTACATTGGTTATTGGCTGGCAATTTTGTTATGCTTTCCTCGAATACGATCGATTTGCAATACCATCGACAGATGAATAACAGTTTTAGACGATATCCGATATTAGTATCGTTCTAACGGCGCGCGGCGCCTGCCGGTTCCTGTCGAATTTAGCGGTCCCAGATGAGCCGCTGTAATTGCGGTTACCGGTTTACCTGCACGCACGCTAGCAGTCCAGATTAATTTACGGGGGATAAAGCGTGCGTCCGACGAAACAAAGCGCCGCGGTGCGCGCGGGAAGGAAACTTCATTTTCTTACATCCGGGGCGCAGATTAACGGCCTCGTTTATCACCGGCTGACCTTTCGACCGCGATATCTACGAACATCCGTGTAGCGACACAGTGCAAACGATTCGTCCGGCTGTCTGCGCCAGCCTTACTCGAATTACCGGCTTTTCCCCCTCGTCCACTACATCGTTGCGCGGACGTGTTTCATGGTGTTCCATTTGTAAACGGAAGACATTCGTATATTATATAGGACGTTTCATGATGTATCGGAAAGTATTTTAGAGCATTAGAGAAGTGCAGGAAATCCCCTCAACGAGAGTCACACAACATGTATACGATGAATATATAGAGTAATAAAATAAACTTTTTTCATCTACTCGAATTCATTAACACGTTGTATAAGTTTGACTTTTCTAGACACCATGTATAATAAATAGATATAAATATATTAAGTTAAAATAAGATAGACTCGCAAGTTAAGACACTAAAGCATAATAATACAATATTTTACATAACACAGTTAGTTTTTGTATACTCATTGCATAATTAAAAAATTAAAGCGCTTATTTTTGCTGTAGTATCTAGTTACTATGCGGCCGCACGGAGGTCACATGCTGCTCGCGACGAAACGAGATTAAGTCTGACATCAGGAAAAGCGACAATAGTTCCGGGCAGTGGTCAAAAGAGAGAGAGAGAGAGAGAGAGAGAGCGAGAGAGAGAAAGGGAAAAAAAAATGTGCGTATTTGCTGGCGACTATTCTTCCCGCGCCACTCCGCGCTACCGACTTGGCATCATCCGTCCGACGAGCTTTTGTACCGCCTTCCGGTAGGGAAACTCGAGCGCTCAACGCACCCGGGTATGGATGGAGGATCTCTTCCCGTTGGGTCAGAGCAGAGCTGCGAAGGAAACGGGAGAAAACCGTCGCCACAATGCCCGACGCCCTGGTATCAGGATGTTCGCGCTCACGGGTACACGAACCGCTTTTCCTTCACTGGTTATTTTCTCTATGAACGTATCTAGGGAATGTATACAAGCCGGGTCTCAAACCACTTTCTGACATCCACGGAATTCTTCAGTCAATCTAGAACCGATTTTCCTTCGGCGAAAAACTGATCGAGTGCAACCCTTGTCTCGCATAGTTGAAGTGTTTTAGTAATTCTTTAAAGTCTCGTGGGTTATTATTAAAAAATTTACATTTCGCACAGCGTTTTATGAAAGATGTCTTCGTGTATTTAATTTATATATGTATATAAAATCTGCACACAAACTCCCTTATTAAAATATTTCCTTCCTCCACTAATATCTTCAAAAAATTTGCTGGAGATTAAGCATACTTCACGTTACTTGACACCGCTTTTTGTGCAATACAATGTAATAATATAATAATGATATAATAGAAATTTGCGGCATATTATTATACATTATACTTTAATTATATCAAAATGGTATAACAGAAATAATTTCGTGCTCTCGAACAGATTAGGCAGGACTTGCAGGACTATATCCCACGGTAAATAAATTATTTTGTAATGTAAATGAAATAATGACACAAAAATAGCAGCGTAAAAACATTTGTTGACGTGTTTTAATCCCGTCTTGAATGTAAAAAGCATTTTATTCGGTCCTTTTTATTCCGCTTTGCGTCGCTAAATAATCCAAAACGTCAATTTCCCGTAGCCAAGAGCACTTTTTCGCTCGGTCGCTCGGACGTTTTTGTGTTGACTTCAAGTTACTTCCGCACCGCGGAAACTGACTTTTCCTGCGGTCCGTTGAATCCATATCCGAAAGGGATAGAGAGAATGGCGAAGGTAATATCGCCGCGATGAAGCTTGGATGTACATCAGACGTCGGCGCATTGCAACACGCTTTTACGAAAATTGCGACACAGAAACTTATAAATCACTACTGATCGTAGCATAAAAAGCACAATAACTAGAAGTAAACGCTGAATAATAATTAACTACTATAAATATTAGGTACGTAATAATAAAAAATATTAATAAAGTAAGTTTTGAGTTCTTTTAACGAAAAACAAATTATTTTAAAAAAATAATAAAATCAGTTTACATATTTTAACGATTTGATTTATTATGTAACGTAATTGGTGCAATTTATTAATCTAAATAATTTTACCTAATCTATTTTTTCTTTGTAAACAATTGTGATTATCGGATTTCTCTAGTAGAATACCTGTCTAGTCTAATGAGAAGATCTATGACAGCGAGTGCGCATGTTTCGAATACACGTCCTTAACTATTTCACCGGTCGTTCGCCCGGCAAGTACGCGCGCGTGTATCATTCAATTTGTACACGCACATCACGTACACGCGTTTCCACAATAGGCGCTTGTTACAACGTGTTAATATCCTTGCAACACGCGCAATGTATAAGGAAGATCGTAGACGGCGTTACGAATTTATCGCGGTAGACACTGACGCGTATGGAAAGCGTGTCTTTATAGTGCATTATGTATGCGCGTTCTCTCTCTCTCTCTCTCTCTCTCTCCCCCTCTCTCTCTCTTTCTCTTTCTATCTTTTTCTCTTTCTTTCTCTCTTATAAGAGAAATATAATGTCACTATTTGAGACGGTGCCACGATTTCTATCTTCATAATGTTCCATAGCGACATCCGCGCTGTTCCATAAAATCGCCGAAATGTTTGTTTTGAGAATGCAACAAGGAAAAACGATATCTCCGACGTTACATAATATTTTGTGAAGAAAATTTGAACGCGTAGATTTCATAGCGCATTTTAACAAATCAATCACAATTCAACATGACTAATGCGTGCCTTCACGATATATAACTCTTCTTTTTCACTCAGTCTCACACATAGACATAATAAGAATAGACCGAGCGTGAGGTTTGAAGACTACGTAGAAAAGGACGGACAATGGATGCCTTCTCTTTCCGACGAGAAAAAAGTGGGAGAGGAGAGAGGAGGAAGGTGTGAATATCTTGCTCTCTGTCTAATATCTGCTCTCTGTTCTTTTTTATTTAATCTTCACGCTAAAGTAGGGAACATATTCGGTCTATTCTTATTATGTTTATATGTAAGACTATGGTCTCACACAAGGTCGTATTCATTATAATTTAACTTGAGATCGGATTTAAACTAGATTTGAATCAGTCTTTCATTTGAAAAACGTTTCACAAATCACGATTTAATAAATTGGATTGGTTCGAACTTTAGTTCAAATCTAGCTCGCTTGAAATAAAGATCAATCGATCTTATGAATACGAACCATAAAATTTATGTACAGTTGAGTTTATATTCTATTTTACGTGCCTACCGACAGTTATCGGTATTATTGTGCAGATATTTTATATAGTGAAAAAGCAACAATACCGACAACTGTCGGTAGGCATGTAAAACAGAGGCGGAATCACGCCCCTGGTCACAGAAAGGTTGCAATACTTTTTTACAGGATTTCGGCATGTAGCTTGCTCACAGAGCGATTGGTTTTTATTCATGGATCCACAAATAAGAACCAATCGTTCGGTGAGTAGGCTGCATTCCGAAAGCTATTGAAAAAAAATGTTGCGACCTTTCTGTGACCGGGTGTATATAGGGTGTATCAAAAAGTTGGAAACGGTCGAATATTTTGAAAGTAAAATATTTTTGAGAAAAAGATTTCAACAAAAATTGTAGTATTTAAAAATCTCTCTGTTCATTGATTATATCGGTTTGGCCTTGGATGGCGTCATCAAGGTCAGGTCACAGTAAAATCGATTTTTTAAAATGAAATACCCTACTTTTGAGAATTTAATAGTTGGTATCAAGAGCTTTTCAAAACATTATAATAAGTTACTTTTTAATTGTGTTCCTACTTTTCGAGTTTATAATAATTGAAGCTTGAAAGTATCGTTAACATTAGCACAAGGTGTCTGACCGATAGTTAAAACCTCTTGTTTAGAATCATGTCCTGGATTTTGCCAAGATCAAAGCCATTAGAGGTTGTACCTTTAAATTTCATTTTTACGTAAAAATGAATTTTTCATATAAAAAAATGAAAATAACAGGAATAATCCCCAAAGCCTTGATGTTGACAAATGACTACGTTTACACTGAGAGATCTATACGTAGTCTGACTTATAATGCGATCCAAAATAGATCTAGACACCAATAATTTACACTGTAAGCCTAAACACAAACTCTTTGAACTTTTCGAACACTCTTTAAATTTTTTTATTTACGAGATATGATATATGTCCATAATCAACGACATGATATATGTCAATTTAAGATTAATAAATGATGATAGAACAACTTATTTCAGGTTAAGCCTATTTCAGGTCAGGTCACCAAAACCCGAAGCCTGACCTACCAGGTCAGGTTTACAGAACGAGGAACCTAAATAATTTAAGTCGAATTTGAAGTATAGGCCGTGGCCTAAATTCACGGTGTAAATGTAGTTATTGTTATCTAGAACAAATGTTTTAGATAACAATAACTACGTGATTCAACAAATTGATTCTCAACAACATCAAGAGGTTTTAGTCATCAATCGAACTAGCGTAATGCTAATGCCGACGGTAGTGAAATTTTCAAGCATTATAACTCGAAAAGTACTTAATGAAAAATTATTTTATCATAGTTTTTTGAAAAGTTTTTGACACTAGCTATTAGATTCTGGTATCAAAAATAGAGTATACCATTTAAAAAATCGATTTGACCTTGAGCTGACCTTGGCAAAGCCATCCAAGGTCAAACTGATGTGATTAATGATTAGTGCTTTTTAAATCTTACAATTTTTATCTGAAACATTTTTCTCAAAAATACTTTACTTTCGAGATATTCAACCATTTCCTTTTAATACAGACTTTTAATACATCCTGTATGTATATAAAAACAGAGTAATGCAGAGTGGAAATAGCTGCTTAACAACTAATTTTCATATGGTATACAGATCAAGTTATCGTCTAAATATTTAAATAATTTGTCACTCTTTTAAGAAAGAAAATTCACATAAATGTAAAAATTATTTTATTTGTACGCGAAAATCCAAATGATTTAAAATAACCATGCGATTCACACAAACCCTGTATTTATTTCGTGAAATAAGAGAATGACTATGGTCGACGTATGGTTTGACAGTAAAATAGAAAAATGGCATCATTTAAACGATAGTAACAAACACATAGACGCGGACAAACATGGGATTCTCTGTCTTAATTTGCATCAGTATGAATTTGCATCGACACGAGCGTGCATCGACATTGGCATCGCATTTATCACGCTGACATGTTGTTTGTTTACCGTTCAGCGGCTAGTTTGCGGGAAAAGACCTGACCATGACACGCGAAAATCGAAATTATTCCCTCTCGGGACGGAATGGGAATAACTGTTTTACTTTTGTCTCTAATAGGCTTTCGTCATAGATGAGAATTTCGCACAATTTGTCGTTCGTGCATCAGTTGCATTAAATTAGGGATAAAAGTCTCTTAACTTCTCTGCAGCTGTGTCTAAATCTTGTTTCAGTGCTGTCTAACGATGCATTTGAACCTGGATTTTTCGCTCTCTCACTTCGTATCATTGTTTCGAGCAAGTTAACGAATTCGAGACTGGCCGGCGTGTTAATTTCTCGCATGGTTTCTCGTTTCTCTGACTTCGTTAAAATCTTGCGTGCTATCTGTGTGTATCATGTATAACGGTTGCGTTATAATCACATTGTTATTTTCGTTCCCGCGAGAGTAATGAAAATTTATCGTATCAAATAAGATGATAATTACAGCTATTACAATAGTAATATGTATAATACACGTTTTTTTATTAAAACGAAAGAGATTATTGCGAAAAAAAAACGTAAATGTAATATACAGAACGAAATACGGCGCTTCGAGATTGAAATGTAATGCGAGACATTCCTCAAAGAATGGCGCGTTACGATGCGTCCGCTCAAAGCGGATACTACAATGCGCGAAAACGTACGCAATTACGAGAGACGTGAGGCGTCGACTTTGTCCGACTCCAAACGCGATGCTCAGTGCATACACGACCATGTTTAGCGGGTAATACGAGCTTTCATTCTCTCTCTTTATCTCTTCCTTTCTCCGCATCGTTTCTATTCGAAAGAACGACCAGAGTTCTTGTATTCACCGACGTAATATAATATTCGCGCGGTGCTTTCGCGGTAACAATGGTATTGCGGATTACTCGCCCTATTTTACACTGTTGTAAAATGTGTCCGACAGCCGTGTCTTTATCTCACAGTGCGGATAATGGGAATCTCGCAGACTGTTAAACCGTCGCCGAAGGTGTCTTTGAACGACGGTGAATTAATTAAACGGTAACTAATCGGATCGCGCTAATTCGTACTCGCGAAACGAGACGCAATGAGATGCGGAATGATTAAAAATTGTTTCGCTCTATCGATCAGCGATATTTTCCCGATAAAATTTCCTCGATTCCGATGTATATCTAGGATGTGATCTATTTGGTGCTAAAAAGTTATAAATACGTCAAAGTATTTAAGTGACCGATCGAAAGAGTTTTACTAATTGATTAATTAAAAAATACTTCAAAGCATTTGTAGCATCAACAACTACAACCTAAGTCAATTCTAAATGATGTTGCACAATGCAGTGCATGAAAGTTTTCATAATTTGCGAAGCTATTACATTCGATACACCTTTATCGAATAATACAACGCGTGATTAATATGCACATGAATGGCTTTGTATTTCTCTTCTAAAAGTATCGGATTGCAAGCAACTTGTTCCTCAATCCTCCTATTATCCCTTTCCCCTCACTCTTGAGCATCATTATTCATTGTATCATGTAACTAGCCCAATTATACCCCTCCTTGAACACGCGTTAAATGGTACACACGGCGACCCTTTCGAGCGTAATTTCAATGGTGGGTTTACGCCAATTATGTGAATGCCGCATGTTAATGCGGTTGATAAATCTCATTCTGCGGATGATATCTCTGTGCTAACGGGTCTAACGGCGTTAATGTGCGGTGTGAATTGAGTCAACATATTGTTTTAACATGCATGAGGACAAGTCAGAAAATAACGGTATTTATTTCAATCACGCTGCAAAAAATAGAAACAATAATAAACTTACACGTGTCTCGTTAATCTTGTATAATTTTCAGCGGTTGATATATATATATATTTACAATGTACCCTCATCGCATTTTATTATTTTATCTTATTCTCCAATTCTCTCCATAAAACTAAAAATACTATTCATCGATATCAACGTAAAAGAAAATCGTGTAAGAATCTGTCTTTTACGATGATAACATCGTTTTCAAATCGGTACTTGAAACAATATGAGAGCATACGTGATCGTTTGACATATTTATCTTCTTCCCTTCCAAATAATAGTATTTGGAAACAGATTTCATAAAAGAACATATTCTCGTAACCGACAGCAAAACGCGATATGAGGGCGAACCTGTTTCGTATTCAAAAGCATTTCCCTGTTTCGTCTGCGCGGTGGCTTCGATCCCACTGAGACACTTAAATTCGATTCAAGAGGCAATGCAAAAATTGATTTACAAGGTGCTAGAAGGCACACGCTAATGTATAAAATATCAGCCGGGAACATGGGGAGCATGTCGTGCGAGCTAGGACACGAGGGAACGAGAAACCGCGGATACGAAGACACGTGGATAGGATTTCGATAAAATCGCACTCGGAAACAGCTTGAAAGCGATTAGATGTCAAACGATCGAAGCGGAATTGACCCCCTGGATCGATTTATTGTCCAATAGCTTTGCCACAATCGTGCTGGATGCAAATAATAGGAAATGGTATACTGGGCAAATCTATTCACATGAACAGGCTCGTTACGCAATCGCGATTGTGATCCTTATCGTCATGTATAGGCATCAAACCAACCTCCGAATAGGCGAACGACTGTCGTTTGTTGATCGATCGCCCTCGATCAAAGTGTTCAAGATCGATTTATCCTCTACGAGATGGTTTGTATAATTATTCAACACACGCGCGATAGCACTCGAACTATCCACATTTCATTTATCTATTGGTTCTTTGATCAGTATGGATTCGATTTACCTATATGGATGGGAAATTTGTCAATACGATTTGTCTCATTTATCGAGAAGCTCTACATGCATCCTTGTTGGCATTTCCACAAGTAATCCTCATAAAACATCTCGGCTTCGCCTCTCGTCCGTTCAATCGTCCAGCGCTGCGCACAGGAATAATGCAGCTTAATCTGGCTTACGTTAACCAGTAGTAGCATGAGCACTCAGTTTTTGTTGGGCACATTAAAATGCACATTATTTGCGCTCGCGGTATTTACACAACTAACGATAAGCATGCATTAGCCTGGTTTACCCATAACTGATTTGCAGCTACGAATAATCCAAATGCTAAATTGATCCTTAATCAGTACATAATATTATTAAAATACAAAATTACTATAAAATAATAATTAATTAAAGAGAGTTTGTTAAAACAAAATATTTCTATCACAGTGTACAATTGTCATAATTGAAATGAATGTCCATCAAATTTTGATTGTAAAAATTATAACTTTTTTTCCGTTATAATTACGCGCAATTACATACAATAATACAATTCGATGAAAGCTACAACTCTACTAATTACAATGCTTCCATTGAACACACATAGCTCATAAAACGTACTGATTAGTGCATATTACCGTAACAGCAATAATCCCTCTAATTACTAATGCTCTAAAGAGATGAAATTGTCATTCGAATGAAATTGATATATCAGTATTCTACTAATGGATCTTAAAACACATCAAGCTGCACAACAAGTAGGATCCTATCTCATTCCTCTAAAATTTTCATGGTGACGCAACGTTATAAAGCTTAATCCCGAGAAAAATAAGCGAATTTAAAGCTTTAGACGTATTTACACACTTTCAGACTACTTCGAAAATCCGGACATGCGTTTTTGAACCGATAACATGATATGAGTGGGAATCTTCGTATGTATTGTGAGTACATGAGTAGATGTGAATGTACATCAAACGCGTAAGTAAAGGAAGAAGAGAAAGAACGGAAAGCGAGAAAGAGAGCGAAAAGAAAATACCCTGTTCCAAACCATCTCCAATCGTATTTTCATTTCCTTCGCGGTCTCATCTCACCCGTTTCTCTTCCATTAGCCGATTGTATCCCGATTGTTAGATGAGTCTCGTCGAAAATCCTCGATTGTATTCTAAATAAGCGCAGTTGCGAGCCGATAATCTCGTCGTTACGAGAACCTTAACACCCGAATGATTCCGAAACAATTCGGAAGAGCGGGTTAAGAAACGTGAAGATAAATAGTAGCAAAGTATCTACTCTATTTTATTTAAATTTACATAGCACGAAAACTTTAATACGCATTAAAATACAATTCTTTTCGAGAGAGAAATAAATGTCGCAAATGTAGAGTTTTACATAATCGAACAAATTGTATGTTTCGTATAATTTTTATTGTGTCTTGCTACAATATATTTTTAATCAAAAATTTTAATTTAAATTCTGACAGAAAATTTAAAAAAAAGTTTTTTGAAAATAAATTTATATTACTTAATAAATCATGTCTAACAGAATTACTATTCGAACCGATATCTCTCCCAAGACGTAATAAATAATCATGCTCGAGTTTCCTTCCAATGTTACCGTCAGTTCGCGCTTCTCGTGTAATACGTTCGAAATTGAAATCGCATTCGAGAAAGAGATTGCCACGACTGTGAGCGCGTGTTCGCTACCAACCCCGGGCAGAGACGACCAACGAGCAAATAAACGGAGGTCAGCAGGCGGGGATGGCTAACCCCCTCGGCCTTCCCCGAGAGAAGGACGGACGCATGAAAGTTCTATTTTGTTTAATTTTGCCTGGCGCTCATCCCGCACGACGCTGGTAGCCGACTGTATCGACCGACTGTCTACTGTCTAGTAGAATAAAATATACTGGAGTCCATCATCCTCGGAGGGGATTAGCCGCAAGCATTGACATAATAAAGCCTTTTTTATCTCACGATATAACACTTGTTTAATTATTACGTCCACCAACTTTCATAATTACTAAATGACTACTTTACTTAAATTAATTTGAACAAAGTTTCGTTTTTCCTAAAAATAAGAAATTTGAAAAATGTGATTGTGTGAATAATATTAATGGATTAAACGTCCTTTTTTTTAACAGGAAAATTTTGTAATTTTTTATAAATTTTTATATTATTTCCATCATTTTCATGAATTTCATAGTTATGAATGTATTTCATATTTCTATATATTTTGATATATGGTGCACGATTTGTTGAAAAAATATTTTTCACTATTACTCTTGCAGCGTCAGAGATGCGTCAAAGACACCATCAAAAAAACCACAGCTGTCGATCAAACGTCCTCTTACAGATAAAAAATTTCAAATGGAAAAAGATCTGATTTAAATACAGAAATAAAATACGCAATACGTTTTAATATCTCTAATTATCATTAATATGAAAATTGTCATACTGTAAAAGGACGTTTATCGCAGCACATTACTGTATAATTTATCTCATTAATGAGATAAATTATTTTATTAATTACATTAATCATAGATGAAAGAGAAAAAGTCCGATACAGAGGGACAGATGGATTGTGCGCGAGAGAGAATTAGAGGAGAGAGAGAGAGAGAGGGAGGGGGGGAGGGAGAAAAGAAGAGGAAGGAGGAGGGAGGGGGGGGGGGGGGGGGGGATTATATGAAGGCGAAAAAGGGGGAGGGAGGGCAGGGGGGGGGTGGTTATAGATGTGGCGGATGGTAGTGACGTTTCTGGTTGCAGCCAGGCGCTTTGCATCTATGCAAAGAAGGGCGAGGGTAGCCCAAGATTCCAATGCCCGATTAGGGATTCGATTTAAAGCTGGCGGATGAAAGTTTGCGTTCGATGGCGCACGTCTGGACGAAATGAAAGTCGAGACATGACACACCGTCGTGCCATATTCGATCGCAAATCGGGATTTCTGCGATATATATAATAGTTGGAGTTTTCTACGTTGGTGGTTGTATACGCATATATGTCTAGACCTGTGTGTACAGGACGGCTTGCGACGAGATGGCGAGGATTGGCATATTTAAATTGGCTCGATCCGGACGAAATCGACTCGTCGCGCTCGTGGCAGGTTCGAACTACTTCTGCCGAATTGCTGGATCACCGTATAACGCGTGGTTCGTGATTTCGCTGAATGTAACAGCTCGAAATCGGATTATTGACGTTATACGTGTGATGCGGGACTTCTAAGAAGATTTCTATCATAAGCAGTTCATCGTTTGTCAAACTATTTTTCGAATCAATTTCCAGAGATAGGACTTTAACGAATTTCGTAATTTTCTAATAAATATACATAATATTTCTTAATAGCGTGAATATGTATATAATATAGAGAAACAAGATTAACAAGAAACATTTCACAGATAGAAATTTCGGACTCTGCACCTCCATTCTACTTGCGACAATACAATACAACATACAAAACGATATAACTGCTTAAATCCGCGATAGGAGTCAAAGGATACGTACGGTTTGTGAAATTCGCTACAAGCCCGCAGGATGTGGCATAGAATGGGCAGGGATTAAATCCAGCAGTTATAAACATCACCGACCAGCTTACGGTAATTCCGTGTCTCGTGTAATGGCATGAGCAGCGTGCTTCTCCGCAAACGCGAGACCGCAAAGTCGAGAGGCATCTTACTGCGGTGCTTACGGTATGCAGTGTTTTAATGCCCGGCCTAGAATCTCTCAGTTGTGAAATCTCGGTTGTCTTTCCCACAAATTGGAAGTCAAAGGATTGCCAGAATGCAATCTGTTTTCTGCGAAAAAACATACATCAACTACTGTTAGCGTAATGAAGCGCGCAACTTTCAACATTCATTAAATTCCATTTTGTTTCACTATAACTTACTTTTAAAAACTTACTTTTAAAAAAATGTATGTAAGAATAATCAGAAGAGAGAATTTATGAAATTAAAAATTAATATTTACATGGACACATATTTACCTAAAATTAATTGCTGAAAATCTATCAGAGATAGTAAGAAAATAATTTTTTTTCATAATTTTGAAAAATATAAATACTCACAAAATTTTCATTAATCGCAAAAGTTAAAAGCTGATTAAAATCGTTAGAAATTCGTGACATAAAAATATCAACAGTATGCGTCATGATAATTGGCACATTTAGAAATCTCTCCATAAGGAAATCCAGCTTTATCTCGCGATAGTGAAATAAATATTCCAATCGAGGTATAAGGTCAAAGGAGTCTGCGTACTGTAATCCCGCAATTTCCTTCGCTAAGGTCAACTGACGCTCTTTGCAGGATTAGGAAATGTATCTCGCCAAGTAGAATAATTCCGGACTCCCTTTGATCATTCTCACGACTATTTACGCACCTTCTCTCTGCCTCAAGAAACAACGAGTTTACACAACAACCACAAATAACATTACATTACTATGACAGTAACTCCTAACAACTTACATATGTTGTCTCTTTTCATCCTACATGTGTGTATTATAACTTAATCTCTATGAACTTTATAAAAAAATTAAAAAATTAAACATTAACAGAATACTATTTTATAAAAACTATATTTTTATACATAAAATTAATATCGTAGATTAAATTTTTAATTTTACTACATAATTTTTTTTAACATTTCAATTCATCGATGTTTCATGTCTACATAATTTTTTTTAATATTTTTAATTCATCAATGTTTCATGTCACTAGTATTACTAAGGGTGTCTATAATCATGTGAGATTTTAGAACGTAAATGAATTGTTAAATCGACATTAATTCCGTATCGTCAATGAACGCCTACAAAGCAGCGTCCGCTGATCTTAGTTGGAGTTGCATTGAGTTTGCATTACGAACTCGAGCGGAATGTCATTGCCAAATGGCTACACTGTCACGATTTACAGTTCACACATCGTGAACTGCCGACAGATGACCGATTTGTGCAAATCCGTGGCTTTCCTTGCAGAGAACGCGAAGTGATTTCTACGGCGAGAATTTTAAAGAGAAAAGGACCACATCTGTGCATTGAACTAAATTTCAATCGTGCAACCGTCCGGAATATTGATTACGTTGAGAGTGCGTTACGAATTAACGAGGAGAAGACATAAAAATACAAAAAAAAAGAGAAAATTTTCAAAACAAACTAGAAATATACAAGTGGATTATTTTAAAAGACTTTTCCTCTCATGGAAATGAAATTTGGAATTTTTTTAACGAGCGATTGATAATGTCAATGTTTCATCAAGATCAAGACATTCAAGAAATCTTATCTAGTTTTGTCTTGAATCAAAACAAGATTAAAACAAGAAATTGAAAATTGATTTCAAGACAAGACAAGAAATTATCAAGATCAAGATTTCTTGATAATAAGTCAAGAAATTTCCAAAAATTTCTTGAATTTCCGTTTTTTAATATTTTATTATTTTAATATTTTATTATTTTATTTCTCATTTAAAAAGTTTTGAATAAGTTAGGTTTCAACATTTTCAATTGTACTTA
>Ga0157363_1001615_pt1 | contig 18989 bp, 6 predicted proteins | sample AttsexASBM1_FD_111477 | JGI IMG/M metagenome (GOLD analysis project Ga0157363, IMG submission 111477) | Fungus gardens microbial communities from leaf cutter ant in Ribeirão Preto, State of São Paulo, Brazil - Atta sexdens ASBM1 | ecosystem: Host-associated > Fungi > Mycelium > Unclassified ... | reverse complement strand
TATATATAATTCAAAATATTTACATTTCACTTTTACACTTAAATTAAGTTAGTGTACAATTTAATATGCGGTTTTAATACCAGTGCACACTAATGCATTCAATCGAATTCGCCATAAAATGGTCAACTGGATTGTAGAAACGAAAAAAACTTGGTCCCCCCTTTCTATACAGAACTTTCAATAATAATTACCGTTTAGGATTTTATATCATGCAAGTGATACGAATTGACAATTTTTTTCAATAAAATGTGCTGAAAAATGTTAATTCTTACAAATATTTATTTCTATCTTATCTGCCTATTTCCTCATACATTTTTCCGATTACATCATTATCTTAATTATTAATTATTAATTAAATAAAATTCATTCAATAATGTATTTTTTCCTGAGTAATTATATAAAAAAAAAATTATATTCAATAATAAATATTTTTTAATATAATTATTCATTTTATATTTTCTTTAACGGATAGGGCACTTTGCGTTTTCTGTCTTCGGTGACTGCAATGAATTTTTTATTTATTTTGATATCTAATTTAAAAAACTGAACTATTAATAAACTATAAAAAATTTTATAGTTGCATTTTCATCTGTGTATAAATTTTGTAAAAATTATTTTGAAAATTATGTATGTAAAAAAAGACTGCACAAAGTAAATATTTTTAGATTGCATTTTCACATTTTTACCTGACGCTAAAAATGAGCATCGTAGCGTCAGGTGAAAAATATTGTAGCCCAAAAATATTTACTTTGTATAATCTCTTTGTACGTAATAATTTTCAATACAATTTTTACAGAATTCATATACATTAATTAAATAATAATATTAATTCTCTTTTTATTAATCAGTTTTAATTTTGTGATTCAATAAAAAATTCTGCTTGAATAAATAATATATAATCGTTGAGTAATAATTGTTATTATCAAAGAACAGTTATCAAAGTCAAATTATTTTGATCGCAAAGTAACGAGTTATGTGTACATATATATTTGCTATCATATTATACGAAAAGTGCAAATTAAGAATCTGCTGCTTATTGATTGATAAACAACAAGATAATTGACAAACAGTCTTGCGAATGTTTATAATTAATATTTTGATTTTATAATTCTCAATTGCTTGAAGAGATATCATTGGTATAGAAAAATATAAAGTATTATTTGTTGTATAAAATATACATATGTTGTTATTTTTTCGCTTGGTTAATTTTTTTAAAATACTTGAAGTATTTTCCAGAAATTAATTTTGTGATATTAAAGTTTTTGAACATTTTTAAAGATAATTATTAACTATACTTTTTTTTATACTCAAGATTATTAAAATATAAACTATAACATTAATTTACACAACTAATTTACACAACTTTTACAAAGATTGATTTCGTTGAATTTATTATTTCAGTTTCAAGTGAGTTGCAAAATTCATCCATAGTGAATAATATTCAGAGTCCAAATGTTTTAATTCTTTGAATATTTACCTAGGTAGCACATAATATTTATAAAATATTTACAAAATATTTATAAGATTTATTTTAAATCTTTTGCAAATATTTTTGTGGTCTTAGATTGCACGTATCATAAACATTTATTATAAATATTGTGAAATATTTATTGTAAATGTATAATAAATGCTCTGAAAATACTTAATGAGACATTATAATCCAAGTAAAAAATACTTATTAGAAATATTTATCATAAATATTACATAAAATATTAAGTCTATATTTTAATAATAATATTTTGAATAAATATGTAAAATGTGTATAAAATATCTATATAACATTTCAAAAAATGAATATTAATAAATATTTATTATAAATATTCTATGCTGGATACGTAGATTTCGACAGATTCTTTTAGATTTCAATAGATTTGAATGAACTGTATCATGGAAGAAATTGGAAAACAAAGACAAGAATGAAAGACAAGAATGAAACAAAAACAGAATAATCCTGATCAAAATTCCGATTTATTCCATAATAGATATCGTAAAATATATGTACATATATTTTGAAATTAAGAGAGAAAAGCTAATTATTTTTCAATTGAAATAAACTTCATGAAGTAGAATGTAATCAACAAATATAAATCCCGGATTTACATCATGTCAAAGGGTAGACGATTACCAATAAAGATAATTGAAAAAATACAAAAGATAATAACAGAAAGATTGGTTGTTATCGGTAGGCTGGTTACCTAATAACTTTTTTAATCATGCACTCCGAACTTTGTATATATCTCTTTCGTCGATAGAGAGTATATAAAGCAATTAACGAATAGCACCAGTCGATCCTTTGCGAAGTAAGCACAAGGATGAAAGTGATCGCGTTACTCTTGGCTACGGCATGCCTGGCCCATGCCACGCAGGTACCCACTCAGACCGTCGACAAAACATACCTTCTTAAGCAGAAAAGCATTTATGAGCTCTTCTGGCATGTTGATCAACCAACTGTTTACCATCCGGAACTTTACCAAAAAGCACGATCCTTCAGCCTCGAAGACAACGTTGCTTCTTTTACAGATCAGGTACTTGCTACAATGTTTTTTATACCATAATGTCTGTTTTAATGTCTGTATTAATTTTTATAAATTACAATTTTAATTTCTATAAGGAAAAATTAATTTTGTCTTTTTTATTTAATCTCATAATAAAATTATAAATTTTGAAAATAACATAAAAATTGTTTGCATATAAAGATCGCGTAATGTTAAATTTTATATATATATATATATATATATATATATATATATATATGTGTGTATATGTCTGAACAAAATAGAAGGCAAAGAGAAAGAATATCAAGATAATTTTTGTCATGTAAGTCTTACTATATTACAATATTCGAAATAATGGAACGACTTTTAGATTTGTATTTATTAAAAGACCTTTTTATTATTTTATAAGCTATTACAATTTTTAACTTTAAAAAAAGTTTGGCAGAAAATTTTCTACACATCTCTCGTACATCGCATATATAGAAAAACTATTAAAATCTCGAACAAGTTGGTTTTCTAATTCAATTTAATAAAAAATAAAATAAAATAAAATAAATCTAATAATATGCATGTTGAATTGTTATTCTATAGGCAGCAGTGACCGAATTCCTCCAGCGATGGAAACATGGAATGCTCCCACGGGGAGAAGTGTTTTCTGGAACTCATCCACAGCACTTCCAAGAAGCGGTTTGCTTCTTCCGCGTTTTATATTCCGCCAAAGATTTTGACACTTTCTATAATACTGCAGTATGGGCACGTTTTCACATAAACGAATGTATGTACGTATACGTGTTGAGTGTTGCCGTGACCCATCGGCCGGATACCAATAACATCCTTGTGCCTCCTATTTACGAGATTTTCCCACATTATTTCTTCAACGAGGATGTTTTGCATAAAGCCTATCGTATTGCGATGGGCGATTCGCAAGCAGGTTGGTATATTAGTTAAGACTCGAATATTTCATTAACATAAAAATTGTCTTATCAACGACTAATCTATTTTGAAATTTTTCTTTTATTTTACATTTATTTTTTATGTATTAAATTTTTTAAAATTAAGCTATTTAAAAAATAATTATACATATTGCTCACACACACACACACACACACACAGTAAATTTTATATATACTCCCAATCAAAGAAATAAAAACATAAGTAAAGATTATAAAGTAAAGATTATATATTAGAACATTTAACAAAAAATAAGAAATGACGATATTTCAAAGGTCCCCGATTTGACGTGGAATCATCTTATCTTTTAAAAATTATTTAAGATAAAAAGATGCATTCTTGGAAATTTCAAGAATGAATCTAGACACGGAGGAAACTTATGCGAAACGCATAATCTTTGTGTAGAAAACATCCGTGGAAGTCTCAAGAATATTATAAAATAAATAAATATTCTCTCCTGAATATTTATTTCTTTTTATCTTAAATAATTTATGAATGATACATGAGACATTTCACGTCAAACCGGAGACCTTTGAAACATCATTTTTTATTTTTTATTAAATATTCTGACATATTCCACAGATAAAAAATAAATGAGACGCATATTTCGCGAACAAAATTTGAGAGTCTTTTTGTGAAGTTATTCATGCTTGTAAGTTATATAAATCCATAAAAAAAAACGTCGCTCATGCGAACATTCAAATTATTATATCATCGAAACCATTAGTCGTACAAAAAAAAATACAAGAAATCAATTTTAAAGATCTTAAATTGTTCTATAATATCTTTTATTGAGATTAAATCAAACTAGTTTGCACTAAACAATATATAACAATTAAAAGAAATTAAAGTTATATATTATAATATTAAAGTATTAATTTAAATTATAATTAATTTTTCAGCAGGTATGAAGAAAACATTTGGTAATGCAGATTATTTTTACATTCCTTCCAATTACACTAGTTGGCATACGTTTGGAAATGAAATGCCGGAACAACAAAAATTAAGCTACTTCCTTGAGGATATCGGTTTAAACACATTCTATTTTGCAATGAATCATAATTTCCCAATCTGGATGAACAGCATTTACTATAATATGCCCCAACACATTCGTGGCGAATCGCATATATTTAACCACAAACAAATGCTCAATCGCTACTATTTGGAAAGATTGTCCAATGATATGGGTGAGATCGCGTTCGTCGATTTGAACAAGCCTATTGTTCCCGGCTACTATCCAACGATGCAGCATCACAATGGATTGTCATTCCCACAACGTCACGTTGGTTTCGAGGTTCCTCTTCACGCGCACAAATATGTCCAGGTTGGTAGAGTTTCATTATCAATTATCAACTATCCAAGTGTCCACATACAAATATCATAAGGATAGAAATATTCAGGATTGGAAATATTAATTAAAGGAATATAATATTCTATAAAAATAATGCGTTATCATTACTTTAAAAAGTATAACTTAATACTCATTATTATATTAATTTTCAAAATAAAGATTCGTTATTTTTTGTAATGTTAAAGTAATTAAATTTAAAAATTACATTTTTAATAATAATCGATATGAATTCTCTGAATCGAATGAATAATCGATATTAAGACTTAAAAGTCTAAGCTAATCTTTATAGTAAGCTTTATTTTACATTAAACTTATCTAATAAATCTTCTGTAATTTTTTATATCAATATTTTTATTTATTATAATATATCTTATTTCTAGATATATATATATATATATATATATATATATATATTGTGTGTGTGCGCGCGCGCGCGCGCGTGTGTGTGTGTGTGTGTGTACATATGTAATATACATATATGTATAGATAAAGATAATAGAGAAAGTAACGAATTCATTACTATTATTATACAAATGTAAACTGTTACCATTACAGACAGAAAAAAAGTAATAATCGTTACCGAATAAAAGCAACGAGTAATAACAGTAATAGCATTAAGTAACGCCAATTTTGAAAATATTCAAGAGTATTAGCTCGGAAAATATTTCCGAGATAAACGGACGATATATATTTTCGATATTTGTCTTAGTGCAGATATCTAAACCGTTTGATAAGAATGAAAAATTAAATATTAAAAAACCGTTCCTTACAATGATAGATTAAAATTCTAATATGTCTGCAATTATCCCATAGGTCATACAAGATATCCACACACGCATTGCTGATGCCATTGACAAAGGCTACATCATTGATGTGCATGGCAAACACATCGATATTTACAACATAGATCATGGTTTAAATTATCTTGGCAACGTGATACAGGGCAATGCCGATTCCGTCAATCCTGTGTACTACGGACAATTGGAACATTTATACAAAAAAGTTCTCGGTGTAGGCCCGTTTCAGGTCACCAAACACACGACAGTTCCCACTGCTCTCGAACTTTTCTCCACCACTATAAGAGATCCCATATTCTATGGAATCCAAAAGAATATCGCTACTCATTGGATGAGGTGTGACTTAAATTTGCGATTTTGCACAGTCCAATTAATATAGCTTGAAATTATTTATTTAACCGACATATATTCTCCAACGTAGATACAAGGAACGCTTGCCGAAGTACACACACGAGGAACTCGTTTTCCCGGGTGTTACGATCGAATCCGTCACCGTCGACAAGCTGTTGACTTTCTTCGACTATTTTGAATCAATGCTCAACAACGCCGTATCGATACGCAGCCACAAGGAGGCTCAATCTTTGTTGATAAAGGCACGTCATTATCGTCTCAATCATAAACCTTTTACCTATCACATCACCATCAACAGCGACAAAAATGTCAAGGCGGCCATTCGTATCTTCCTTGGACCTAGCTGCGATGTTCACGGCCACGAACTGGATATAAGCGAGAATTATATGAACTTTGTCGAGATGGATCAATGGCACGTTGACCGTTAGTATCTCTTTCAAATATCTCTTTTGCTACGAAATCCTTGATTGATAAAATTTCTTTAATTAACTTTTCTCAATCAAACGTATAACATTTCAAATAACTTTTTAAGGACTATAGGACCGTAACTAGTATCGCTTGATTGTTACAGTGAAACCTGGAACCAACAAGATTGAGCGCAATAGCTACGAATCTGTCTATGTCGTTCCGGATGAGGTGCCAAGCGAGGTTCTGTATAAGAAGGTGATGAAAGCTTTCGAGGGTGGCGAGACTTTCACTTACCCAGATCAGATTTACGGTTTCCCCGACCGTTTAATACTTCCTAAAGGCAAGAAAGAGGGTATGCCGTTCAAACTCTTCGTGTGCGTGTCATACTTTGATGAGACAAGAGCTGTCAAGGTAGATTTTCCCGTTTGGGGTCCAAGAGTGATGGACTTTCCATTGGGATATCCGCTCGACAGACCGGTTGCCTTCAACTTCACCGCACCCAATTTCTACATGAGAGATGTTCTAATTTTCCATAAGCAGGCGGAAGAATTGAATCTCACCGTATAAAACTCGTCATTATGCTCCGTTATTGTGTCAAATTTCGCGCTTATATATTTCGTTATATATCAATTATTTAACATATGCGCGATTGCCGGGATAAGCAAGTTAATTTATTCGCACTGAATAGAAAAGAGATGTATAATATAAATAAGAGAAGTGTAAGTAATGTTTTTTCCGTCATCAAGTGTGTAACCATCTGATGCGACATAAATTGCAAAATAAATTTAATAAAAATATCCTTTATCATTTATCTCTGCTTTGACTTTTTCGCTTTCTTACTTCTGTTTCAACAATATTCTGTTTCAGTCGATTCATTATACCAGTCCTTCCATTTTTCTTTATTTGTAAGGAAAAATTTCTTCTATTTAATTTAGTCTATTCGAATAGGAATGAAAAAAGTTTTTATATCTATTAATTATCTAATATATTTCTAGGATATATTTTATCCTAGTATTCAGTATCTATAATAGTTTCTCTCCTCTGCTCTCTATTTCTACCGAGATACATATAAATAACGAAAATAGAACGAGATTTGAAAGAGAAACATTGGAACAATGCAAGAAGAAACAATAAAAAATACAAAAATAATAAATACCGATCATCTTTAGCGCTGAATAATTAAATAATATAGTCAAACAAGAATTTAATTTGTAAATTTTGTTTTTTTGTCATGATATGTACACGCAATAGAGATATATATGTATATATATATATATATATATATATATATATATATATATATATATATGACTTATGCCACTATATGATTATTTGTAATAAGCGTATTTTTTCAATAAGAATGAGAATGTTGCATTTTTGAAAATAATAAGTATATATTTAGAAATAATGTATGTTATTTCTGCTATTAACATGCATGAACATGATGGACATATTTACACTTTGACAATAACGATAATATTGGTTGAAATTATTGTAAGCATATTAAACAATGTTATTATTTTCAAAAGTTAATTACTATTATTTCTCTAAAAATTTTTTATATTTATAAAATAATTATTATTATTGATCTTCTAAAACGATAAATGTATTTGTCAATGAAAAATACGATTTATTATGTAAAAAATTTAAATTTATTCTCGTTTTTTTAATTGAATTTAAATGAACAATAAAAAACTAAGTAATAATTTTAATTTATGTTTAAAATGCGTGATTTCATGCCCGATACAGTGCATACAATTTATTATAATTTTACAAATTAATTTATTTTTGTATAATGTATCGTCATCAAATGCTAAAAAGATAAATGATTATGCTATTCTTACAGTATATCATAATAATAAAATAATACAGCATAAATTTATTCAGCTTATCATAGGTCATAAAATGAGAATCTTTTGAGAATTATTATTTAATCTACGAACGTCCAGATATAACCTTTCTAGAAAATAAACTTAATTATTCACATTTCCTTTCTTTTATTATCTAAACACAGTGATATCAACTTATCAAAATTTTACCGTCTATACAAAAATTTTTATCACCGCGTCGACGCGATGCATTTAATTTGCATACTGTATACTGCACACTGTATAAAATAAGTGCATCTATATTATCTATCAAATTTCTAAGTATGTAATTGACACTTAGTAACAAGAGCTAAAAAACAAAGCGATTGTTTGCGAAATGTTTATTTTAATTCATCTGTCCGTAAATACATTAAATTATGTACCAAACAGAAAAAATTTCTTATTTATTTTATGAAATATGTTGTTGTACTTGATATTTTAATTTATTTTAATTAATTACATGTGTAAATGAATAAATAGAATATATTTTACAATTTTATTAGAAGCACTTGATTTTTTAACTTTTACTAATAAGTATATTAACTAATTTCCAGTTAATATATTTATTTATTAATGAAATATTTTTACAGCCCGTTTGTGTGTGTATACGTAATAGAAATAAATATAAATATTTTTTAATGATTTAATCTTACAAAAAGAACATATTTTATAAACTGTTCAATCTAAAAGTTGCTAAGCATTTTTTTATTAGTAAAATGTATCGCGTCTTATATCAAGGTAAAAATGACAGATTTCAGAAAAAAATAATATTTTTAAAAAGAAGAATTTTATTAGATTTATAAAATTATATTACACACTCAATAAAAATTAAATCACTATGTTACTGATATACATAAGACATTTTTATAATTTCAATTCAAGTCAAAAGTCATGAGTGATATAAAAGCACTATATTATTTTATATTTATATCTACTTGCGCAGTTATAATTAATCTCGTATTATTGTATTCTTTGGAGGAAACAATTTTTTGGCTTGCATTTGTTATTGTAAACAAGATCAGCTGCATAGAATTTACGCAAAGTTTGCGACACTTTCGTCGATCATGTGTTCGAAGTCATATCCTGCGTGATGACCTTTTGCACGAGAACGAATCTAGCTTTCAATTCGTTTAATGATATTCGTTTTAATGGCGTTTATCTGGTGTGACACAAAACATTTTCAGAGAAATCATTGGTATGAATATATACGTGTATAGTAATATGCACGCGCGTGTGTGTCACATTTGCTCTTTATCACTACCTTAAATAATCAGCTTTGCTATTGCATGAGAAAATTAAGAAAAAGACTCATATCAAATAGAATTACTGCATCACATACAATGTTATTAGGAAATAATAAAAAATTAGCAAATGGATTTGTATCTAATATTGACAACAATTTAAATAAAGCGATTAATTAATAAATACAACTGATAAATTTAGAAGTAATCTATATTTACAATTAATCTGTTTGATAATAAAATTAATAAGAGTAATGTTTAGCATTCGTTTTCCGCAAATAAAATGAAAATAAAGAATTCAATATCGGATCGAACGATTTCAGTGTCCACTGTCTAGTGCCCTTATGACCTATCGATTTGATTGCGCGCTCGAGGAAGGTGTATAAAAGTCCGGGCGCAATGTCGAGCGCTGTTCAGAATAAATCTCGCCTGCGATGAGTGTTGGAAAAGTTTGGAAAATGAAGTTTCTGGCGGTATTAGCCATCGTCATCACCATCAGCTTCAATCTTGTAGCAGCAGACTACAATACTATTCAAATTGCTGACAAAGATTTTCTTCTTAAGCAGAAAAAAATTTACAATCTTCTGTACTATATCTCACAACCCTCCCTCGTAAATCCTTCATTGTACGAGGAAGGTCGCTCGTATGATATCAAAGCCAACATAGACTCGTATACTAATACGGTAAATACGAAGTAGCTAATTCTCATGGTTACATCAATGATTATCCTACAACATATAATTAGATCCATCACAAAATGCCTTTTACAAAATATTCATTTAGATCCTTTATATCGTTTTGCAGACTGCGGTGAAAAACTTCTTCTATCTATACGAGAATGGTATGCTTCCTCGTGGCGAGCTTAGTTCCTTGTACTATCCAAAACTCCGTAAGGAAACGGAGGCGCTGTTTCACCTGTTCTATTATGCCAAAGATTTTGACACCTTTTACAAAACAGCGCTATGGGCCCGTATTTACATTAACGAGATGCAATTTGGTGAAGCCATGTACACCGTAATTACACTCCGCGACGATACCAGATTCATTCAGCTGCCGCCTCCTTATGAGCTGTATCCGTATGGATTCTTCAACTCCGAAGTACTCAAGAAAGCACATCACGCGAAACTCTTCGGTAAACTTGGTACGTCTTAATCAAATTTATCCTTGTTCATCCTTGTCATTAATCAATCTTATACTCGAAACCACTAATTTGTTCATAAACTGAAAGAGATGCATGCAATTTTCAGAACATGTTGTGATATTTTTCTTTGATCGTAGATATTATTTTCAATGTAAATTTTATTTATTAAATTTTTAGTGTATAATTAAAGTTTATGTGTTTTCGATTGAACCGTTCTCAATGTAGATTCAAAGAAGTTCGATGAATATGATACCTACATCATTCCGGCAAATTATTCCGGATGGTACATGTCCCGCGAGTACGATGTGGAGCATAAGATTAATTACTTCACTGAGGACATTGGCTTGAATGCTTTCTATTTTTACTTGCGGCAAGAATATCCATTTTGGTTAAAGGGCGAGGAATTCGGTTTGGAGAAAAATCGTGGTATGAAATACCTTTACGGTCACAAACAGTTATTGTCTCGTTATTATTTGGAGCGGCTATCCAATGACATTGGTAAAATCGAAGATTTCGATTGGCACAGCGAGTTTTACGTCGGATACTATCCGACAATGACCTATCACAATGGATTGCCGATGCCACAGAGACCATACTGGAGCAAGTTCCCTTATTACAAGTTCAAATACATAAAGGTACAGTTTAGCGCTTAGCCAATTACTAAATTACTTAACAGAACAAGTTTGACTATACAGTAACAAAAATGTATTTGTGTATTTGTGTTGAAAACGGTTCACTCATGTGTTAATAGTTCGTGTTGAATTTTTTAAAACATATTTGAGTGTTAATTTAACATAATGTGATTATGTTATTTAAAGGTTTTGTGTAAAATTGATATTCAATGTTTTTTAATGTCAAACTGACACAATTTATGAGTAAGTGAGCAAGTAACATAAAAATAGTGTGTTTTAAAACGTTAATTCTAAGACAAATGAATGAAATATGTGTTAATTTAACATAAAATTTATCATAAAATTAATTTTCTGAAAAAAAAAATCTGTTCTCACAGTTTTTTTTACAAATTATGTCGATATTATCTTTCTTTGTATTTATTCTTTTACATATCTGTGTTATCTTCTAACATATTTATTTTGTGTAAATTAACTCAAAAATTTGAATGGATCGTTTGGGATATGCGATTTATGTTAAATTCAACACATTTTTTCCAATTGCGTATCGTAGGATATTTAAATATTTTATATCGTAATACAATATCTAAACACACACACACATATCTCATTAGGCTTAAAAACTAGAACTAAGGAAAAATGCTTATTAAAGTCGCTCATTTTATTTTTCACTTTTATCATCCAATATTCGACTGTTGCATGTGAATATTAATGAATCTGTTGTCGCGTTTTTAGGACATAGAAGACATAGAATCTCGAATATCGGCAGTCATTGACTCAGGATTTATTTTGGACGCAAGTGGTAAAATGGTCAACATTTACACATCCGAGGGTCTCAACATTCTTGGTAATATTATTGAGGGCAACATGGATTCCTGCAATCTCGATTTTTACGGCAGCATCGATCTACTTGCGAGAAAAATCTTTGGATACAACTTGGAATCATCAACCTCGTATCAGATTATACCGAGTGCCCTCGAATTTTACAGCACGTCCATGAGAGATCCTGCATTCTATCGTTTTTACAAAAGAATATTGTACTACTATTTCAGGTATTATCTAAAAGACCTAAAAGTAAAATTCTCCGCAAGTGTTTTAAATACTTTACATTTAAAATGACAACCTCTTTTTAACAATACGAATATGATTTTTATTTAGGTACAAATTGCATCAAAAACCATACCACGAGAACGAAATTATTTATCCCGAATTGAAGATCGAGTCCTTTGTCGTAGATAAATTAATTACCTTTTTTGATCAGTTTGATACTTCGATCAACAACGGTTTGATAATTGATGATGTAAAGGAAGCGGAAAACACGTTGATCAAAATTCGTCAATATCGTCTGAATCACAATCCATTTAGCTTCCATCTCGTTATCAACGCCAAGAAATCTATGAAAGCCGCGATACGCATTTTCCTCGGACCAAAGTATAACATTCATCACAAACCGATTGATTTCGCTGAATACGCAATATACTTTTATGAAATGGATAACTGGATAGTTGATCGTTAGTATTTCGATTTAATATCTTACTATATGCATACAATTGTACAATCGTACTTGATTGATATATGGGGAAAAAATGCTCTAATTTAATTCTCTACATTGTATTGCAGTATACGCCGGTGTGAACAAGATTGAACGAAATAGTCAAGACTGCTTCTTCACCGTACCCGATCCGGAGCCAAGTGAAATTCTATACAAGAAGTTGCTTAAGGCCTTGGATGGTTCTGATAAATTCTCATACGCGGAAAGAGTCTACGGATTCCCTGAGCGTCTGCTCTTGCCCAAGGGCAAGAAAGAGGGTATGCCCTTCCAGATCTTCGTATACATCAATCCGGTCGAAGGAGAACTGATTCCTTCTATGTCTCGCATCTTTGGTGGCTACAAATTTGATAATAAAGCATACGGATTCCCCTTGGATAGACCTGTTTTCAATTTCCGCTACAAAGGACCGAACATGATGTTGAAAGACATTATAATTTATCACAAGGACGAGGAGGTGGAGTTGAATCTGACTTATTGATCGCTATTTACATTTTAAATCTGTCATCATTTGATTCAATTATACTGCAATTATACTACTTCTAAATATATCAAAATACATTTTAGTTTTTCTTTTACAATAAAGAATTTTTTATGAATCACACGTATTAATATATTAATAAGCGTACTGTCCACATAATTATAAATAAAAAAATTACTCTTAGATTACTCTTAGAATTCTGCGATAGATTTTTTGTTTCATTGACAACTTATGCTCTGATAAAAGAGTTAATTATTTTAATAAATGATAAATAGAAAATAAAAATTGCTCTTTAACTAATAATAAAATTCTTTGTACAGAATGCGATGTTTTAAGATCAATAATTTTCTTTTTCAAAGAAAATCTCTTATAAAAAAATATATTTTATATTTTTGTCTCATTTTTTAGGAAAATTTCCGTTAGCTAGACTGCGATTTTGGTCGTACCCTATTATAATTCGTGGCCTTTAACAGGTTGAATACCAAAGTCCAATGCCTCCGTGTACATTCCTCTGTATGACACAACGGTCAAATACATGGCCGAGGTGAAGGTAAGCGGCCCCTTAAGCGATGCAGGTGAAGAGTAAAATTCAGTTTTGCTATGACCGTTGGCTGGTAGACAGGTCCGACCGGCTCGCGAGATAGTCTCGAGAAAACTTCTTCTTGATAGCCGCGGCTATTCTAAAACGGAAATTTCTTCCTTCCTTGGTCTTTACAGTGAATTAACACGCCATGGAATTTCGTACGTTTGTTGTAAGTTGCGAACATTATTTTTATCATTCACTCTTTAAGACATGAGCAACAAACGAATCGTATTAGATCTTAACTTCTCTAGATCTTAATTTCTCTTTTTCATTCTCTAAATTATATATTTCCTTTCCTTAATCAAAATTTGACACGCCGTTTCATTTATAACTTTCTATTATCTATAATTCAAAATGGAAAAGAAAAAAAAAGTAATTCTAATTATTCTCTGAAGAAATTTGCTTTAATTTAATAAAGAAGATTTTCAGAACTAAAATAAGACACAGATCAAGATTTGCATACGAAAACAAATTATAAAAAAATCCAATTTGATACCGCAACCTCAAATTCTTCGTGATTTATATCCACAAAAAGTTAAAGGAATAATTATCAAAACATTTCATACAATCGTCATCATATTGTATATGCATTTTTCTTGTAAAAGTGACGCAATATCAGAAAGAAAATTGTTTTTTGAAAACTAACAGATACAAAATTATCAATTTTAAATCGCATTATTCTTGAAGAAGCAATTCGAGACAGATATTTATGCGATCGTTGGCAACTTACGGCCGTGTCTTGCTAAACAAATCGTGTCTGCCGTTTCTGTCGATACCGGTTCGGAGACGTCATTGTCCTCGTAACTGTATCGGCACTTCCTAACGCTTAGATCTACTGCAAGAAAGTAGGACATCCACCTTTTGCAATGAGAAGAATTCTTACACTAAAAATCGTCAAATTTCACTGGACTTGTACCATAATTTAATAAGAGTCTCGTTAATTAATAATCACATCTTCCTATAATATATGCATAGAGCAAGTTGAAAATAAAATAAATCGGACTATTGCACTCCAGCAAACGAGAAATGAATTGAAATGAATTGGAATGGATTCAGATTTTCAGAAATATTGATTCACGAAGCATATCTCTATGCCTTTCAATTTAAAAATAATATTAGCTTTTTCTGTGCATTGTGAATACTATTCAATTCAAAATTTTGAATAGGAAATGCAGTTTTTCAATCCAATTGCATCCAATTGAATCTAATTGAATCCAATTGAATTCAATTAAATCCAAAAGAAAGTATTCGCTATTTAAAATACGCATTCAGATAGAAAAAAATGTCAATCCATTTTAATTTCATTCTCGCTGGGATGTTACGATTCAATTAGATAATAAAATTATGCAAAATATGAATGAGTCTACGGATTATTATCGCAATAATATTACTTCGTCAATAAAATCAATAAAAGTTCTTTCTCATTTCCCTAAAAGACGATAAATTTTATTGTACATTATACAAATCTCTATATTATACAAATCTATTAAATCGCTATATTATACAAATCTCGGGTAGATTAATTTATCGTTTTGCCATCGTTTTATTTACGATACATATAACGTTTTCTGCATCTTCGGAAAGAGTAACCCGTAAACGAGAATGGATTGAAATGGATTCAGATTTTCAGAAAGAATACGGATTCATAAATGTTCATAAAATGAAATCCTTTTAAATCCTCAATGCATTTTTATTCATTTATAGAAATTGCATAAAACAAATGTCTATTCCTTCTCAATCTTGAATGCATTTTTATGAGAATGACATGAAGTATTTCTATGTTTTTCTAATCTAAAAATAATATTATAGTATTTTGTACGTGTATATCATGAATACTGATTAATTTAAAATTTTAAATAATAGAAAATGCAGTTTTTTAATCCAGTTGAATTAAAAAATAATATCGGCCATTTCTATACATTGTGAATACTGCTTAATTTAAAATTCTGAATAGAAAATGCAGTTTTCAATCCAGTTGAATATACAAATAATATCAGTTATTTCTATGTTGTGAATACTGTTAAATTCAAAATTCTGAATAGGAAATGCAGTTTTTTAATCCAAGAAAAAGTTTTTCTTTTAATTTTCTTAAAATAGGCCATGAATACAATTCAAAATTGTGAGTAGAAAATCCATTGTTAAAAATGCTATCATGAATGCTATTACTCAGAATTATGAATAAGAAATTTTTCGTTTTCATTCAACTGAGTAAAAAAAGTTGTAACATAAAAATATATCATGAATTTTATTTTATTTAATACTTAAAAGAGAACATAAAAAGAACTACATAAATATGTGCAATAAATGTTACATAAATTCCTTATTTTTAATTAATAAATTAATCGCTTTTATGTACATTTTATATTAATACGTTTCCTTTATTATACAGCTAATGTAATTTTTTTTTATATAAAAGTTTTAAAAATAATAACTATAGAATTTCATGTAATTACTACTTTAATTTATTTAAACTTTTACATGTATAAAAATTTTTTTTTTATATGGAATCCATCTCAATTCATTTTCGTTTGTTGAGGAGAAAGACAATAAATAGATTGTTGTTTTCTATACGAAATCCTTTCTCGGTCTTTAAAAAATTAACAAATGTCGCAATGTGTTATAACTATAACGTAACATATATCATATATGCTTTAAAGATATATTGGAGAAGATGATTGAATAAGGCGAAAAACGCATGTGCATATCTGCACGTGTGCGTTTTCCTATTATATTATTCTCTATATTGTTCTTTTAAATATTGTTAGTTCCTGAATGTGTAAAAGAAGATTCATCAGTAAAACGGTATAATGCCTCGGTTAGTAGGGCAACGCTCGAGTAACACGCACGTTATAAAATAGGCTGAACAACCCGCAGCGTGGATCGTGGACCGTGTACCGTTAGCATCGTACGCATACCTCGATAACTTAAAGGAATATCTCGTAATCATCATCGATGCCGACGCGATGTAACGTAATACCTGTTAGCCGTTATCCATGAAGAGATTTTACATAAAAAAAAAGATTTAACATTACAGCGAAAAGATCGAGAAAATCAAATATGATTCACGATTGCGACAAAATTAAAAAATATTATTTATAAATAATAATATTTATATAATTACATATTTATATAATTGTTGAATCTTTTGCGTTTTGTTTTTTTCGAAAAAATTGATCCATTAGTTGCAACGTGTTGTTAAGAATTATTGAGTAAAATTTTTCTTCAGGTTTTCTCAACTAATTTAGTTTTTTTTTAGTAAATATGATTAAAATAATTAATCATACTGTGGAGCAAATTGAAATTTTTTAATGAAAAAACGAGAAAACACTTACAAGTTACATATATCTGATCATAAACCATGATTAAACATCTATAGCTTCGCTCATAGGACATGCAGAAGAAAAATGAAAACACTTTTATTATATAATCCAGCAAACGAGAATGGATTGAAATGAATTGAAATGGATTCAGATTTTTCAGAAATATTCACGAATGTTAAAATAAATGTTTTTCAATTCTGAATGCATTTTTATTCATTTATATAAGAATTGCATGGGGCATATCTCTATGCCTTTCAATGCAAAAATAATATTAGCTTTTTCTGTGAATACTGTTCAATTCAAAATTTTGAATAGGAAATGCAGTTTTTCAATCCAATTGCATCCAATTGAATCCAATTAAATCCAAAAAAAGTATTCGTTATTTAAAATATGCATTGGGATAGAAAAAAGTTTCAATCCATTTTAATCTATTCTCATTTGCTGGGTATATCTAATCTATCTGGGTATATCTAATAAGATGTATAAATCATGATTAAACATCTATATCTTCGCTCATGCAGAAGAAAAATGAAAACACTTTTATTATATAATTCAAACTAAAGTTATATGGATTGAGAATTATTATTCAGAATTTGATGAACTTGTTTCAACTGTTTTGAGCTAATCCGATGATCTCGGATGCCGCAACTCTTGCGTATGAATATACTGTTCGATCACTTCGTCACGCATAAACTGTGTGTTGCTGAGAAGACGCTAATGTGTTTTAATTCTGTAATTATTTTCTTCTAAAATAAACCATTGTTATCTAGATGATACTTTTGTGTGCATCATCGTATGCCGAAGATGAGTCCAAAAATACCAAACCGGTTAACGACAATGAGTCCACACGAACGGAAGAGCCTCCAGAAGGATATTATGCGTTCGTCGAATCACCGAATGCGGAACCACCGAAAGTTCGGCCACCGCCCTACATTGACAGCGATAAAGAATGTTACGGTAGGTCCGGAATAAGCAAAGCGAAACCTATAATAGTTTCAATATTCTTACTTATAATTACATTTGACGCTATTTATAAGAATTGTCTCGTAATTATCGGTTCCTGTAATAGTTAAAAATTCGCATTTTTAATAATTAATAATAATTAAAAAAATTATTATTGTATAATAATACATAATTTATTTCAAACTCTGAGTATCTTGACTCTCTGATACTAATGATGTTTTATATAATTTGTCATTTATATTATATTTTTTATAGGTAGCGATAAACATGGAAAAGGATATGTTTCCATACATAATATATGCGGAGATTTGAATAAAGGCTATATTCCGCGAAATCCAATGAATCAATACGTAAACGGCTCGTCATATCCTTTGTAAGTGAGAGATAATAAATTAAGTAAAGTCATTATTCAGATCGCGGCATTAAATAATTTTTATTAAATTAGCATTACGTTTGTAAATTTTTTCCATAGTGCACTGATAAAGAATCATACTCTCAAGTTTCTTAGTAAGGCGTTACCAATTCTCAAAGCTGACGATTCGCTGCCAAAAGTTGCCAAAGTGCATTCATTGTCACAAAATTCGTAAGTATAATGTTCTCACAATTTGCATTCTCAACTCGCCAAATTTTTCTTTTATAAATTAAATTTGAATATTTTATATATCATCTTTTTATATGTACGTCCTATATGTAATTTTTTTCCATTCGTTTTTCAAATATTATACATGACATATATATATATATATATATATATATATATATATATATATATATTTACTTTTTTTTTTTTTTTATACTACATACACTATCTCTTCTTTATATTTTTTTCTTTCTTATTCTTTTTTTTTTTTTTTTTTTTTT
>Ga0157363_1001613_pt1 | contig 18997 bp, 18 predicted proteins | sample AttsexASBM1_FD_111477 | JGI IMG/M metagenome (GOLD analysis project Ga0157363, IMG submission 111477) | Fungus gardens microbial communities from leaf cutter ant in Ribeirão Preto, State of São Paulo, Brazil - Atta sexdens ASBM1 | ecosystem: Host-associated > Fungi > Mycelium > Unclassified ... | reverse complement strand
GGCCGATCCTGCATAATCGACCCCACGTATTCACTTCATGAAATGGAATAAATATGACCAAGCTTAAAGCAGTAATCCCGGTTGCGGGTCTCGGTATGCATATGCTCCCTGCAACAAAAGCTATCCCGAAAGAGATGCTGCCAATCGTCGATAAACCAATGATTCAATACATCGTTGACGAGTGTGTAGCGGCGGGCATCAAGGAGATTGTGCTGGTCACCCATGCTTCCAAAAATGCAGTGGAAAACCACTTCGACACCACTTATGAGCTGGAAGCGCTGCTTGAAGCGCGCGTAAAACGTCAGCTGCTGAGCGAAGTGCAATCAATCTGTCCTCCTGGCGTGACCATTATGAACGTGCGTCAGGCGAACCCGCTGGGCCTCGGCCACTCTGTGCTGTGTGCACGCCCGATGATCGGTGATAACCCGTTCGTGGTGGTGCTGCCAGATGTGCTGCTGGATGACTCAACCGCTGACCACCTGCGCTACAACCTCGCCGCGATGGTGGCTCGTTTCGAAGAAACCGGTCACTCACAGGTACTGGCAAAACACATGCCGGGCGAAGACCTGACTGAATACGGTGTTCTGACTACAGAGGCGCCGATCGATAACCCAGGCGACATCAGCACTATTACTAACATTGTTGAGAAACCAGAAGCGGGCCAGTTGGATTCAGACCTGACTGCGGTCGGTCGTTACGTGCTGTCTTCGGATATCTGGCAAGAGCTGGAAAACACCGAGCCGGGCGCGTGGGGCCGTATCCAGCTGACTGATGCCATCGCATCACTCAGCAAAAAGAAACCAGTTGATGCACAATTGCTGACCGGTACCAGCTTCGACTGTGGTAAAAAAATGGGCTACATGCAGGCCTTCGTCTCTTACGGTCTGCGTAACAACGCGCAGGGTCGTGATTTCCGCGAAGCTATCCAGAAAATCCTGGCGAAATAATCCATTCTTATGCCGCGCCGCTTGCGCGGTTTAAAGGAGTACACATGGCTATTTTGGTAACGGGCGGAGCAGGGTACATCGGCTCCCATACGGTGCTGGCGCTGTTAGAGCGCGGTGACGACGTTGTGGTCCTGGATAACCTTTGCAATGCCTCGCGCGAAGCGGTTAACCGCGTGGAGAAGCTATCTGGCAAGAAAGCGGTGTTTGTTGAAGGCGACATCCGCGATCGCGCCTGCTTGCGTGACCTGTTCGCCGCCAACGATATCTCAGCAGTGATTCATTTCGCAGCATTGAAAGCCGTGGGCGAATCCACGCGCATGCCGCTGGAATACTACGAGAACAACGTGGCAGGCACCGTGGTGCTGTTGGAAGAGATGCGCGCCGCTGGCGTGTGGAACTTTATCTTCAGCTCCTCTGCGACCGTGTACGGCGCGGATGCACCGGTTCCTTACGTGGAAACCACGCCTATCGGTGGCACTACCAGCCCGTACGGCACCTCTAAGTTGATGATCGAATTCGTAATGCGCGACTTCGCTAAAGCTGACCCGAATTTTAAAGCCATCGCGCTGCGCTACTTTAACCCGGTTGGCGCGCATGAGTCTGGCGAGATAGGTGAAGACCCAACCGGTATCCCTAACAACCTGCTGCCGTATATCGCGCAGGTGGCGATTGGTCGCCTGGAGAAGCTGGGCGTGTTTGGTGATGACTACGACACGCCAGACGGCACCGCACAGCGCGACTATATCCACGTGGTGGATTTGGCCGAAGGGCACCTGAAGGCGCTGGATCATCTGCCGAAAGTCTCCGGTTACAAGGCGTATAATCTTGGCGGCGGGGTAGGGTTCTCGGTGCTGGAAATGATTAAAGCGTTCGAGAAGGCTTCTGGTAAGGCGATTCCGTTTGAGTTTAAGCCGCGTCGTGATGGCGATCTGCCGGCGTTCTGGGCAGATGCGAGTCTGGCGAATACTGAGCTGGACTGGCGGGTGACACGTGGGATCGATGCGATGATGCGTGACACGTGGAACTGGCAGAGTAAGAACCCGGAAGGGTTTAAGTAATTCATAATGTTTTGAGATACGCAAAAAGCCTGTCATAGACAGGCTTTTTGCTTTTGTCGGAATTGTCTAATCTTTACGCATCGTTGATTAGCTGTGACTTTCGTAAAGAACATGAAAATGTTAGGATTTGTGCTGGTTAATTTTGAAGCATTAGAGTAGCGATAATTTTATAGTTGCTAAATTAACACTCACTAGCTTCAATCCTATGCTCAAGTAGCATTACACTATGCATGTTTAGATTAATATCGTAGGGTGAAAAAATTTAAATACAAAGTGGTTAGATTTACACCTAAAGTCCTCTGGTAGCTGTAAGCCAGGGGCGGTAGCATTCTCCATTTGCTAAGAAATTGAGCAGAAGGTTTGTAAAATTAAGCGAAGCGCTTATCAATAGGGCATATTTGAGCAACATATATGAAGTATAACTTTGGCTATCTCATTGATCTTATAACAGTTATTACCGAAAAAGAGTTAAAGGTTCGTTATAAAAGTAGTTTTCTTGGTTACTTGTGGTCAATCGCGAATCCTTTACTTTTTGCAATGATCTATTATTTTATCTTTAAATTGGTAATGAGAGTTCAAATACCTAATTATACAGTTTTTCTCATTACTGGATTATTTCCATGGCAATGGTTTGCAAGTTCAGCAAATAATTCTCTTTTCTCATTTATTGCTAACGCTCAAATCATTAAAAAAACAGTCTTTCCGAGATCTGTTATTCCATTTAGTAATGTTTTAATGGAATTCCTTCATTTTTTATGCACAATCCCGGTAATCATTGTTTTTCTTTACATATACGATATGAGCCCTTCGATTTCTTGGCTTTGGGGAATTCCATTGATTGGATTTGGCCAAATGATGTTGACATATGGCTTAGCGCTGATGTTGTCAACGCTAAATCTATTTTTCAGAGATTTAGAAAGATTTGTTAGTTTAGGTATAATGTTAATGTTTTATTGTACTCCCATCCTTTACTCTGTTGATTTAATACCTGAAGCTTATAGGTGGATAATCGGTACCAACCCATTATCACTAATGATTGTTTCTTGGCGTGATTTATTTATGCACGGAACTATCAACTACATCACACTTTCGCATATTTATCTATCTGCAATCATAATGATGGTGCTTGGTGTTTGGGTGTTCAATAAATTGAAATTCCGTTTTGCTGAGATTTTGTAATGACAGTAGCAATTGAATTTAAAAACGTAACTAAACGCTATCCATTGTACCATCACATTGGATCTGGGATTAAAGAGTTAATCTTTAATCCAAAGCGCGCATTAACAATGTTATCTGGTCGTTCGTATTTAGCCATCGAAGATATATCCTTTCAAGTAGAAAAAGGTGAGTCAGTAGCATTAATAGGTCGTAATGGCGCAGGGAAGAGTACATCTTTATCACTTGTTGCTGGTGTTATCAAACCAACAAGTGGTTCTGTTGAGGTTCATGGTAGAGTGGCATCTATGCTGGAACTTGGTGGAGGATTTCATCCTGAATTAACTGGACGTGAGAATATTCGATTAAATGCGACTTTGCTAGGATTGCGCAGAAAAGAATTAAACAAAAGAATTGATAAGATTATCGAATTTTCAGAATTGGGTGATTTTATAGATGAGCCAATAAGAGTCTATTCTAGTGGAATGCTTGCAAAATTAGGATTTTCAGTTATAACGCAAGTTGACCCGGACATCCTAATTATTGATGAAGTTCTTGCTGTTGGCGATATCAGTTTCCAACGAAAATGCATTAATACGATCAACGAATTTAAAAGCAAGGGCGTAACAATTCTTTTTGTAAGCCATAGTATGAGTGATATTGAAAAAGTATGTAATAAAGTGATTTGGATAGAAAATCATAAAGTTAGAAGAATTGGTGACAGCAAGGTTGTTATTGCTGATTATAAAGAATTTATGCAGTAAAACCTTGTAAGGAATAAGTGATGATGAGCAAAAAAATTTTAGTTGTAGGGGCCGGTTTTTCAGGTGCAGTAATTGCCCGCCAGCTTGCAGATAAAGGTCATAAAATAAAAGTAATTGATGCCAGAGAACATGTTGCTGGGAATTGCTACAGTGAAATTGATAATACCACGGGAGTGACTATACATACCTATGGGCCGCATATTTTTCATACTGATAATGAAGTGGTTTGGGATTATATTAATCAATATACTGAAATGATGCCATATGTTAACCGTGTTAAAGCAACGGTTAATGGAAAAGTATTCTCACTGCCAATCAATCTTCACACTATTAATCAATTCTTTAACCTGACATTATCCCCAGATGAGGCTAAGAAGTTGATAGAAGAGAAAGGTGAGTCAGCGATTGAGTCTCCACAAACTTTCGAGGAACAAGCCTTACGTTTTGTCGGGCGTGAACTTTATGAAGCCTTCTTTAAAGGCTATACAATTAAACAGTGGGGTATGCATCCTTCCGAGTTACCCGCTTCAATTTTAAAGAGACTTCCTGTTCGTTTTAATTATGATGATAACTACTTCAATCATAAATTCCAGGGAATGCCTAAAGATGGCTACACCGTCATTGTCGAAAAAATACTTGATCATGAAAATATCGAAACTCAGTTAAATACTGATTTTATTAAAACTGATGCTGATAGCTTTGATCATGTTTTCTATAGTGGTCCTCTTGATGGATATTATGAACATCAATTTGGTCGTTTAGGCTATAGAACTCTAGATTTTGAAAAGTTTTATCATGATGGTGATTACCAAGGTTGCGCGGTAATGAATTATTGTGAGCAGGAAGTACCATACACTCGAATTACTGAGCATAAGTATTTCGCTCCGTGGGAAAAGCATTCTGGTTCGGTATGCTATAAGGAATATAGCCGTAGCTGTGAAGAAAAAGATATTCCATATTATCCAATCAGACAGGTTGGTGAGATGGAAATGTTAGAGAAATATCTTAACTTAGCTGAACAAGAGAAAAATGTTACTTTCGTGGGGCGGTTAGGCACTTACCGCTATCTCGACATGGATGTAACAATTGCTGAAGCGTTAAACACTGCAAAGGTTTACCTTGACTGCATTGAACATAAATCTCTAATGCCATCATTTTCGGTTTCAGTCAGATGAACGTAACTGCTTTAATAGTAACATTTAACAGACTAAATAAGTTAAAAGACACGGTAATGGCAACCAGGAGGTTGCCATTTCAGCATATTGTTATTGTAAATAACGCGTCATGTGATGGAACTAAAGAATGGCTCGAAACAATTGATGATTCCAGAGTAAGCATACTTCATAAGAATAATAATAATGGCGGTGCTGGAGGTTTTCATTATGGATCAGAATTCATCTCTAAAAGTATTCTTACTGACTGGGTAATATTTTATGATGATGATGCATATCCATGTGAAGATTTTTTGGTTTGTTTCGAAAGAATGAATCCAAATATTAATGATATATATTGTTCGGTAGTTAAAAACAAAGAAGGTGAGGTTTGCAGGATGAATCTCCCGTGGAAGTTAAAACCAGCCTCGTTTTTCGAAAACATAAAATATTTGCGAGATCCTTCTACGTTTACAGCAAAACCTGGATTGTCATCGGAAGTGATTTCCTTTTCTTTTGTTGGTGCAGTTATTCCTGCAAAATTATTGTCGGAAACATATACTTTTATTAAAGAAGAACTTTTTTTATATTATGATGATGTTTATTATTCATCATACTTAAATTTAATGGGTTATAAGATCAATTTCCGTATAGAACTTGAGTTTATACATGATGTTAAAGCTTCAACGAATTGGGATAATCAAGAGTGGAAAATATACTATCTATCAAGGAATTTATTTCTAAGTAAATATTTATATCATAATTTTGAATATTTTTCATCCTATGCAAAAGTATTTAGACTTATTAAGTATTTTTTAATTGGGTCAACTTGCAAAAATAAAAGAAGATATTATAGCTACTTGGTCAAAGGAATTTTTCACGGAATAAAAAAAATTAGTGGTTATAACCACTAGTGGTGCCTAAATGAAAAAGAGAATATGTTTTTTTATTAATTCTGGTTGGTATTTCCAACTTCATTGGTTGGATCGAGCTAAGCTTTTCTTGAATGATGGGTATGAGGTTCATGTAATAGCGCATTTTAGCGAAAATGAAAAAATTACATTAAACACGCAGGGTTTTATTTGCCATGAGTCTGGCATGAATGAAAGATCATTGAATTTTGTTTCAGCTTCAAAAGATTTTATCAATATAATAAAACTTCTCACTGCCTTAAATCCGGACATTCTACACGCCATAACAATAAAGCCAATAATCATTGGTGGTATATATGCAAGATTTTTAAAAAAACCTTTTGTTTCAAGCTTTGTGGGACTCGGCAGAGTTTTCATGAATCAGACAATAACATTTAAGTTATTAAATATTTTTGTTCGTAAAACTTATTCATTCATTTTCAAAAATCCAAAAAGCAGGTTAACATTCGAGCATGAAAAGGATTTAAGGCTGCTGATTGATTTAATACAAGTGCCATGTAAACAATGCTCTGTGATTGATGGGGTAGGGATAAATTTAGCTGAATATCAATATCGACCCGAGGTTGAAAATACCCCACCAGTAGTTTTATTTGCTGCGAGAATGTTAAAGTCTAAAGGTCTCGAGGTATTAGTTAACATTAATAAAGAACTTAAGTTGCAAGGTGAGTCATTTATTCTAAATGTTGCAGGCATTGAAATAGAAGGTGATTCTGATGCTATTACTAAAGAAAAAATTTTGGAGTGGCACGGATGCGGTCTAATTAATTGGCTCGGTAAGCGCAGTGACATTCCTAAATTAATCGAAGAATGCAATATTGTGGCGTTGCCCTCCACTTATTTTGAGGGAGTTCCAAGAATAATAATTGAAGGAGCAGCTACTGGCCGTGCCTGCTTAGTCTACGATAGCGGTGGCTGTAATAGTATTATTAATGATGGTGTTAATGGGTATGTCGTTAGACCAGGGGACAAGGATGAGTTTAAAGAGAAGCTTCTGAGTTTATTTTCAAACCCACTGTTGAGAATTAAAATGGGGTTGCAAGGACGAAGAATAGTTGAAGAGCGTTTTAGTCTTGAATCTGTTTATGAAAAGACTAAATCACTTTATCTTGAAATTATTTGATATTTAAATTTGAGGTTTACGTGGCAAAAAATCCTAACGTTAAAATATATGTTTGTCATCACAAACAATCTCCTTATATTAAAAATGAATGTATTATCCCGATTCAAGTTGGCCGGGCACTATCTAACACTGAACTTGAATATTGCATAGGTGATGACACTGGAGATAATATTTCTCATAAAAATAAATCTTGGTGTGAACTTACTGCAATATATTGGGCTTGGAAAAATGATGAGGCTGATTATTATGGTTTGATGCATTATAGGAGATATTTATCACTTAAATCTCATGGTGACTATAATGTGATTAATCGATTGAATGATGACATTATAAATGAACACAAATTGGATCCTGAAAGTATCAGAAGTATTTGTGAAGGCCAAGATATAATTACGGGGCCGATATGGAATGTTCATCCTGTCGGACTTCCATGGAAAGTAATGTCAAATTATGATCAGTATGCTTTGGATCATTATAAAAAAGATCTCGATCTTATAGTGGAGATTGTAAAAGAGAAATATCCAAAATATTATTTGGCACTCTTGGAGTCAATGTATTCAACCTCATGCTTCTTTGCAAATATTGCAATTATGAAACGTGAATATTATCATGAATATTGCGAATTTTTATTCGGTGTCTTGGAAGAAGCTGAGAGTAAAGTTGATATTACCTCTTACGACTCATATCAGTCGCGAATTTGGGGTTTCATAGCTGAAAGATTAGTTAATGCATATGTTTTATTCGCGCGTAGAGAACATAAAGGAATTAAAATAAGCACTGCTGGATTGATGTATTTGGCAGAAGCCCCTGTAATTGATAAAGAATTAATTTTAAGGGGTATTAGTGATAAGAAGAAGGAGGGGAAAATCCTTCTTGATGAAACAATTAACATTTGCATGTCGTTTGATGACAAATATTATTCTCATGCAAGTGCAACGATAGAGTCAATCCTTGATAACTCAAATGAAAACCAAAGAATAGATTTCCATATTTTATGTGATAAAAACCTCTCAAACGAGAAGAGAGATTTACTATTATTAGAATTAAAGAGCAATGTACAGATTAAATTTGTTGAAATTGATCCTGATTTATTTATTTCGTTGCCATTGAATAGGTCCTACATCTCTTTGAATACCTATTACCGCTTAGTTATTCATAAGGTTCTTCCAGATGTAGATAAAATAATTTATCTAGATTCAGATATGATTTGTCTAGATGATATTGCTAAACTTTGGTTAGAACCGCTTGATGGAAAATGTATCGGTGCATCGCTTGATGAAGGTGGTCTGCTTCAAACCAGGCGCCTTATCCTGGGAGCTGATAATAATTATTTTAATGCAGGCATGATAGTTTTTGACCTGAAAATCATTAGAGAAAAATATGAAGATGTCTTTAATGACTATATGATCAATTTCTATGTTAATAACCGAGAAATTAGCCTTCAGGACCAAGACATTTTAAATATTACTTTTAAGAACGAAGCTAAGATTTTACCTCTGAAATGGAATGTAAACAGTCGTATGTTTACAGCTAACGATCTTGAACGTAAATACAGTATGCAGCAAGAATCGGAAACGCTACTAGATATTGGTATTTTACATTACACTGATCGTCGTAAACCATGGACTCTGACTTGTGTCCATCCACTCAAGGATTTTTACTGGAATTACCGAAAGAGAAATCCGCATGCACCGATGTCTGAACAAGATAAACTCATTGAGCGTTATGCAGGTAAAATATCTTATAAAATTAGTGGCGGATTTATTTTAGTTAAATTATTTGGTTTAAATTTAAAACTTAATAAAAAACTAATAGCAAGAGTTTTGCGAACCCTTAAAGTCAATTTCTAATTTTAAACGGCGCTCTTGCGCCGTTTTGAGATGAATCTATGCTTGAAGAAAAAACAACTTTAATTTCACTAATTACTGTTATTTCATCATGTTTTGAATATTTTGAAGAGACTCTCCTTTCAATAAAAAAGCAAACTCTGCCTGATTGGGAGTTAGTTCTAGTTTGCAGTGAAAAGAATTCTCAACTTGTTCGAGACTTTGTTACTAATAATGCGCGCGATGAATTATCTAAAATTAAATTGGTTGTGAAATCTAGCGTGGATAACTATAGTTCAGCTATTAATGCAGGCATGAGAAAATCTAAAGGACAGTTCATCTTAATTCTTGATCAATTTGACACTTTAAGTTTCAATTTTATTGAGGCGGTTAGAAAACATGCAGCCAATTCTAAAGACAAGTTATTCTATGCCGATGCATTGATACAATATGAAACCAATTTCTTATCTCGTCCTTTTAAGCTAGGGTATAAAAAACACCCATTGAATAAAACACTCCTATCAACCGCTGATATGATTATTCGGCAATCACCGTGCTTATTGCCATTTATATTTCCTAAGAAAATTACTGATGAGATAGGTTTTCTTAAAGAAAAAAATTGTGAATTTCCCAGGTGGGAGTATTTAGTAAGGTTGAAATGCAAGTTGTGTCTTTATAAGATACCCAAAATTGAATATATTAAAAAATTCAAAAATGGTGTTTATCATCCTAACACATTAATTGATGCTAAAATTAGCATTAATAATTTCAGATACTTACTCTTAAATGATTTTATCACGCCACCAGACAGCCACCATGAATGCCGCAAAAAATTTGATTTTTTCGATTATTCGAAGCTAATCGAGAATGAAGAAAGATGCCAAATACTCCTGAATAGAAAGAGTTATAATTCATTTTTAAACTCAATAGCTATAAAGTCATATAAACTATTGCTCTTGGTATTTAGACGATGTGTAAATAAAGTAAGGTAGTGCTCGTGAAAAAGAAACTTTTTATTTCGACTGGTTTTTATTCAACATTGATAGCATCTGTCTTAGCACAATCCAGGAGTGATGGTAATGATCATCTCATTATTACAATTGATAGACAATCTGTAGAATCAAATACTCTTTGGGCACATAGATTGCATGGATGGAAAAGTGTCATTTCGATTGACCATGAAGATTATTATATTGAAAAAATAAACTATAAACATAGCGTTGATTTTTTTGATGAAGTTTACTCTCCTTTTCCAGAGATGCTAACGGTAATTTCAAATGCATTTCCTGCTGACCAATATATCTTTTACGAAGAAGGGTTAACTAGCTATCTTCAATTCTGCACTAATAAGTATATTTCAAAAGCTAAATTTCACTGCTTACATCCGTTTATATTTAACCAATCCCCTGAATTAATATCTTTGCCAGTAAGTATAAAAACCGTTTTAGAAAAATTAAAAAGCGTAGAAAATTGTTATAAAATTCCGGAAATTGAAGGGGAAAACAACGTCGTCGTGATAGGTCATGGTGGGTTTCCCGATGAGAACAAAAATGAAATTCTTATTGGTGAATATTTGGAAACCATCAAGAAATTTTCTCAAAAAGGGATGAATGTTATTCTTTTAGGACATACAAGATTTCCTGTGAGTGAATTACTTCTTGACACTCTTATCAAGTCAAATGATGTTAATTTTAAGTATATAGAAAATGATGCACCTTTGTCAGATTTATTTTTACTCAAGAATTTAGGTAAAATAAGGTGTATTTCTGGAATTTACTCAACTTTATTAGTCAATGCCAAATGTTTATTTGGGCTTGAAGTCTTCTCATTTGATTCTATGACATTATCAGATAGGCAACTCCTATTAAAAGATGTTCAATCCCAGTTGATACTTTGATTGGGATTGAACAGTTCAAATAAAAATTACCAGTGATAATTATTTGATGCAGACTTACAAAGCGCATCAGTTAAATTATGCCACTTCCTAATTCTGGCCCATGTAATTGCAGCAAAAAACTTCAATTTAAATTTAATTTCGCTGGATGATATTACTGGTTTTGGTAATCTATATTCTTCGGCGATAGCATCAATTTTGGGTGTGTTTGAGGGGAAATATACTGTAGGAGTGCCAGTACACATTGCTCCAATTGTATAATGATATCTCCCTGAAATTAACATCTTGGCATTTTTTATCACTGATAACCATTCATGAAAACTCTTTGCTTCATACATTTCGATATGAGGCAAATGTTTTTTTAAGCTTTCATATACGATCGGCTCTTCATGATGGATGCCTTCTTCTTTAGAACCAGCCAAGTAAATATATCTGTGACCAGGGTAATGAAACTTAATTATTTTTGCAATGACCGCAGAGCGTTCATGTTTGTAATTTACCGCGCCCGAAATACAAATGTATTTTTCAGCTATTGGTCTGCTAATTAAGGATTCAACTGCTTTTGCAGTTAAAGGTAAACTATCAAATGCCAAGTGACAAGGCATGTCGAGTTGACGTTTTATTATGGCTACGCTTCTCTTTTCTCTTGCAGCAATAAAATCACAGCATTGGTATGCTTTTTTGTAAAAATCAATAGTTTCAACATCATCCGTACTTGGAAAACAGCTGTGATTAATTAGAATGACTTTTTTGTTAAAAAAGGTTTTCGAAGCATAAATTAAATATAATAAAGCTTTGGGATAGCCTGAGAAATGATGAAGAGTACCTTCGCCATTTACAAAAACAACATCACATGCATTAATTTTTTTTGAGATTTCTGGCAGGCGATTAATGAAATTCTCATAGTCTGAGAACTCATTTACTGTATGGGGGAACCACGCTAACTGATGCACATCATAAACGGGTATAGTATCAACAAGGGTTAATCCGCGCTTTTCAATCTCCTTCTTTACAGCGTGGGAAGTTCCATAGCATCCCCAGTGATAAACATCTTCAGTGTCGTTCAAAAGTAAAGCGCGTTGAGACATTATTTTAACCCTTATCGAACAAATGGATGATGATATAAATTTACCCATTTTTGTTGTTTTGATGAATTTGGATACTCATAATTTTAGCATTTAATTTTGATTCTAAGCACCAATTTCTACCTTTAGTGAGGAATGTTGAGTTAACATATCGATCACTTATAGAATGGTGTTACCAGTAACACTATGAGCGACCACAGACAGGAGTATGTAATGTCCAAGCAACAGATCGGCGTTGTAGGTATGGCAGTAATGGGCCGTAACTTGGCTCTTAACATTGAGAGCCGCGGTTACACTGTTTCTATCTTCAACCGTTCACGCGAGAAGACTGATGAAGTCATCGCGGAGAACACAGGCAAGAAACTTGCTCCTTTTTACACTGTTGAAGAATTCGTTGAATCGCTGGAAAAGCCACGCCGTATCCTGCTGATGGTGCAGGCGGGTGAAGCGACGGATAAAACTATTGCTTCCCTGACTCCTCACCTCGACAAAGGTGACATCCTTATTGATGGTGGTAATACCTTCTATAAAGACACCATCCGTCGTAACAAAGAACTGTCTGATCAAGGCTTCAACTTCATTGGTACCGGTGTCTCCGGTGGTGAAGAGGGAGCATTGAAAGGTCCTTCCATCATGCCTGGTGGTCAGAAAGAAGCATACGAGTTGGTTGCCCCAATTTTGGACAAAATCGCTGCGCGTGCTGAAGACGGTGAAGCTTGTGTTGCTTACATCGGTCCAAACGGCGCTGGTCACTATGTGAAGATGGTTCATAACGGCATCGAATATGGCGACATGCAGCTGATCGCTGAAGCTTATGCGCTGTTGAAAGGCGCATTGGGTCTGAACAACGAAGAGTTGGCTAAGACTTTCACTGACTGGAACAACGGTGAGCTGAGCAGCTACTTAATCGACATCACCAAAGATATCTTCACCAAGAAAGATGAAGACGGTAAATATCTGGTTGATGTGATCCTTGATGAGGCAGCTAACAAGGGCACCGGTAAGTGGACCAGCCAGAGCTCTCTTGACCTTGGCGAGCCACTGTCACTGATCACCGAATCAGTATTCGCTCGTTACCTGTCTTCCTTGAAGACGCAGCGTGTTGCAGCTTCAAAAGTGCTCAGCGGTCCTCAGGCTAAAGCTTTCACTGGTGACAAAGCTGAATTTGTTGAGAAAGTGCGTCGTGCACTGTATCTGGGCAAAATCGTTTCTTATGCTCAGGGCTTCTCTCAGCTGCGTGCAGCTTCAGAAGAGAACAACTGGGATCTGCACTACGGTGAAATCGCTAAGATCTTCCGCGCTGGCTGCATCATCCGTGCTCAGTTCTTGCAGAAGATCACTGATGCATACGCAAGCAATGCGGACATCGCAAACCTGCTGCTGGATCCATACTTCAAAAACATTGCTGACGAATACCAGCAGGCGCTGCGTGATGTCGTTTCTTACGCGATTCAGAACGGTATCCCGACTCCGACCTTCTCGGCAGCCATCGCCTATTACGACAGCTACCGTTCAGAAGTACTGCCTGCTAACCTGATTCAGGCTCAGCGTGACTACTTCGGTGCGCACACTTATAAGCGTATTGATAAAGAAGGTGTATTCCATACGGAGTGGCTTGAAAGCTAACACATCGTGTTTTCATTTTGTAACATGATTTTAGTTTGATAATGTTTTATTCTTAAGAAATACCCCAACTTATCATATTGTTGGGGTTTTTTCTATCAAAGGCTGGGCGTTAATTATTTTTTCTTAATAAATGGTTTTTCTAAAATCTGATACGTCAATTCTGTTGCAATGAACATGGAAAATATTTGCAATATTATCCTGGTTAAATCTGAAATATTGTGACCATGAGTTAGTTGGAAAATAATAAACCATACTGGAATGTGGCAACAAAATAATGAAAATGACCTACCTCCAATATAAGATATAATTTTGTTTAAGATTGATGGGAAACTGGTAAAAAAACCTGTATTCATGACTGCTAAGAAAACACACACCGTTGAAATCATAGCGGCTGCGCTAAATCTAAATGTCCATAAGTGAATTAGTGCCTGTGGAACAACAGCTAAAGAAATGATCATCATAAGCCCAATAGCAGATTTTTTTAATGGACTAAGATTAATCTCTTGCAATGAAAGTTTAGTTAAATCAATTGAACTAACGATGTAATAAAGCAGTGTGCCGTACAAAAGAGGATCAAATCTAAACATCCAGGCAGGACCACCGCCAGGCCGATAAAACATCATAATTACACAGATTACGACGGAAGTAATGATGGTTTTCTTTCGACCAAGAGTGAAGTATACAAGAGGGTAAATTATGAAGAATTGCATTTCTAAAGAAAGCGCCCACATGTAACCAAAATTACCTTCGGTGCCAATCTCTTCAAAATTTCTAAGCCATACAAATGAGGCAAAGAATTTCTCCATCATCAAGTTATAAGGCAACCACAATTCTGAGTTCTTAGTGATTAACGAAAATAACATTGGAATAGCAATCCAGAAATATACCGGAGGAGATAATCTTTTTATCTTTTTTATGTAAGTCTTTATCAAATACACTACTTTATCAGGCGTTGATTTAATGTGGTTAGAAGATTTATCCAATGTAAATGATAAAAAATAACCTGCTATTGCAAAAAAAAGTTCAACACCACTATCTGTATTAGTGAAGCTGCGCAATTCGTTATAGGTATGATTGTTAGGAAGAATAATTGGCAGGTGAAGGAATACAACAAATAATATTGCGAAAAACCTTAACGCTTGTATATCTTTAAGCATGTAATTACCAGTTATGAACTCCATAAAATAGGAGTTTATTTTACGAAAAAAAAATCATTTTTATAGTGTTTTTTGTTGTTTTGTTAAACCACCAACAACTCCCCCTCACGCCCCGCATTTTCCCCCGCCAACCGCACCACCAGCATCCCCGCAGTAGCAAACTTCATCAAGTTCCTTGCATATAGCACCCCACCAAACTCCGCTACCAGCGGTGTCACCTGGTCGGTAATCGGGTCCACAATCTCAGCCACTACTTCCCCAGGTTTAATCCACTCGCCCAATTCACGGCGATTCAACAACAACCCAGAGTGCGGCGCATGAATATACTCACAACCCGCCAGCGGCGTTGCAGGATTGATCAGGGTAGGGGACTCACCCACCTCACCCGCAATGTAGCCACCTTCAATCAGCGCGTTAATAATCGCATCCGCATCCTTCTCAGCCTGTTCAGGCGAGACATCCGCCACACCTCGTAACTCCAGTGTCACCGGTAACAAACCCCGTGGCATCGGATACTCACCACCAAACCGCTCGGCCAACGTTAACCACGGCTCGCAGCAGGCTTCATCAAACGGCTCGCCACCAGAGATTTGGGCCAGAAGCTGTACTTCGCTACCTAACCAACGCGCTAAAGGCTCGATATCCTGCCACGCATGCGGGGTCGTGTAGAGATGCGGCAATGCGTCCCAGTCGCAGTGCAGATCAATCATCAAATCTGCCTGGCTGGCCATACGCATCAGCGTGAAGCGCTGCGCATCCAGTTCAGTGCGAGCAACGCGATCGCGATAGTGGCGATCAATGGCATCACGGATCAACCGTTTGTTCTCATATTCACTCTGTGTCAACGATCCGGCCAACTCTTCAGCCAGGGTATCGCCTAACGCCGGGAAACGGCGATTGAAATCCTGACCTGAAAGCGTATGGAATCGACCCAAATGGCTGCCGTGCCAGTGTTGCCCCATCGCCAGCGGATTTGCCACCGGCACCAGCGTAATTTTGGATTTGAGCTGCCCGGCCGATTCCAGCGCCAGCAGCTTGTGTTTCAGGAACCACGCCACCGCCATACCCGGCAGTTCATCACCGTGCAGTGCCGCCTGAATGTAGACGCGCTGCTGGGAATCGGTACCGAAATGAAAGCTGACGATTTCGCGCTGTGTACCGAGGGAAGCACTTAACAGAGGATGATGTTGTTGTTGCATGACGTGGTCGATGTCCTGTATCTACGGCACGTTGAACGTCGTGCCTGATTAATTTTATTGATTGGAATTATAGTGCTGCTGTGAGAATGAGCGGAAATGAAGCCGCTAAATTTGCGCTTGCTCATGTTAGCGGCGCGAACAGGGCGGCCTTGAGACCGCCTCTGCATTGATTAATGCTGGATCGAGATGTCGGTGGCAAAGTACTTCTTCTGGATCTTGTCGAAAGTGCCGTTTTTCTTGATTTCAGCAAAGGCGTTATCAAGGGCAGTTTTCAGCTCTTCATCGCCTTTACGCAGACCAATCGCCGTACCTGGACCGATAATTGGATCTTCAACAATCGGGCCGGCCAGCTCGAAATCTTTGCCCTGTGGGTGTTTCAGGAAGCCGTTTGCCGCCTGAGCCGCATCGGTAAACACCACATCCAGACGACCAGAGATCAAATCACTTTCAACCTGCGCCTGATCGCCATAAGGCACGACGTTCACGCCGTGTGGCTGCCATTTTGCCAGCGCATAACGCTCCTGCACGGTTCCCTGCTCAACGCCCACGGTTTTGCCTTTCAGAGATTCAGCGGTTGGCAGCAGGCCGGAACCTTTTCGTGCAATTAATTGAGTCTTGGTGTCATACAGCGGCACGGTGAAATCGATCTGCTTCAAGCGCTCTTCAGTGATGCCCATATCCGACAGGATGGCATCGAATTTGCGGGCTTTCAGCGCCGGGATCATGCCGTCGAACTGGCTCTCTACCCACACGCATTTGGTTTGCATCTGTTCGCACAGTGCGTTGCCAAGGTCGATATCAAAACCAACCAGCTTGCCCTGCGGGGTCTTGGATTCGAAAGGAGGATAGGTGGGATCAACCGCGAAGCGTACTTGTTCAATCTTTGCCTGTGCGCCAAATGCGCAACCTGCCAGCACAGCCAGCGCCAGCGTCTGACGCAGGCGGGCAGTAAAACGAGAACTTGCCATAATATCGGTCTTCTTTTTCGTGATGTGGAATAACGCAGAGTACCGATCACTGTCCGCCATGGCAATTAGCAGATTATTTTCATGACGTTACCATAATGCATGGTGCGATAATCCGCCACACTCAGTACCACTGATTTTTCCAGCAGACCCGCGTTAAAGGCGATTTCGTCGTAGCGTTCAAACAGCAGCGGGTCTACCACCAACCGCAGGTCGGGATGGAAACTGAAGGGTGGAATCGCACCGAACACACAGCCCGTTAACGCGTCCACCTCTGCTGGAGAAGCCAAAGAAGCGCGACGCCCACCCACCGCTTCAGCCACTTTGCTCAAATCCGCCTGTTGATCAGCCGGCAGAACCGCCAACACATGCTGTTTGATACCGTTACCTTTGACATGGCACACCAATGCTTTGGCGCCTTGTCCCACTTCAGTCCCGCGAATCTCAGCAACAGCTTCACATTTGCCAGTCGCGGGATGTTCCATCACGCGATAACGGGCGTTGTGCTGGTCGAGCAGGGCGATCAGTTTTTCATGAGTGGTCACAGAGGAACCGTCCTTATAAAGCGCCATGATTGTGCCGCGAAGTGCCGGGTGAAGAGGGTAATAAACGCGCGGTGAGTTGCGATGAGATTCACGCGTTAATTTGAGAAGCATACTGCTCAAAACCCGCTTTTGAAGCCAATTTTGAGCAGCTTATTGCACAATCCGCTATTTATGACGCGCACGCAGATTGTTAATGATGGTGCTCAAATCCAGGTCTTGATCCTGCAGCAACACCATCAGGTGATACAGCAAATCAGAGGCTTCGTTGGTCAGTTCGTGACGGTCGTTCACTGTGGCTGCCAGTGCGGTTTCCACGCCTTCTTCACCGACTTTCTGCGCGATACGTTTGGTGCCGCTGGCATACAGTTTCGCGGTGTAAGAACTCTCAGGATCGGCGCTCTTACGTGAAGCCAGCAGCTGCTCCAGCTGATAGAGGAACGCCCAATCTGGCGCCGCCGGTGAGAAGCAGCTTGAGGTGCCGAGGTGGCAGGTTGGCCCAATCGGGTTTGCCAGCACTAGCAGGGTGTCGTTATCACAATCCGGCGTGATGCTCGCCACCTGCAGGAAATGACCTGAGGTTTCCCCTTTAGTCCACAGACGGTTCTTGGTGCGAGAGAAGAAGGTGACGTTGCCTTCCGCCAGCGTCTTTTGCAGCGCTTCCTCATTCATATAACCGTGCATCAGCACTTCGCCAGAAACGTTGTGCTGGACGATCACAGGCATCATGCCTGCGGTTTTGGCCCAATCCAGTTTGGCCAGTTGTTCTGCAGTTAACACGCGCGAATCTCCACACCGTTGTCGATCAGGAAGTTTTTCAACTCGCCGATATTGATAATTTGTTTGTGAAACACCGAAGCGGCCAGTGCGCCATCAACGTTTGCCTGTTCAAAGGCTTCGAGAAAGTGTGGCATGGTGCCCGCGCCGCCAGAAGCGATGAGGGGCACTTTACATACCTCACGCACTTTCTTCAGCTGCACCAGATCGTAGCCATTACGTACGCCATCCTGGTTCATCATGTTCAGCACGATTTCGCCCGCGCCTAGCTTCTGCACTTCCTGTACCCAATCCAGGGTTTCCCAGGTGGTGACACGGGTACGTGATTCATCGCCGGTATATTGATTGACGTGATACTTGCCGGTGGCTTCATCGAACCAGGTATCAATACCCACCACGATACACTGCACACCAAAGCGATCTGCCAGACGCGTGATCAGCGTCGGGTCAGCCAGCGCCGGGGAGTTGATGGAGATCTTATCCGCACCGAACTGCAGAATGCGCGCGGCATCCTCCTCACTCTTGATACCGCCCGCCACGCAGAACGGAATATCAATCACTTCTGCGACGCGTGACACCCAGCTTTTATCCACCACACGGCCATCGGAAGAGGCGGTGATATCATAGAACACCAGCTCGTCAGCGCCTTCCTGCGCATAGCGCTGCGCCAGTGGCACGATATCACCAATAATTTCGTGGTTGCGGAACTGGACGCCTTTCACCACTTGTCCGTCACGGACATCGAGACAAGGAATTATCCGTTTTGCCAGCATGCAATCGCCTCCGCTACGGTGAATTT
>Ga0157363_1001612_pt1 | contig 19002 bp, 9 predicted proteins | sample AttsexASBM1_FD_111477 | JGI IMG/M metagenome (GOLD analysis project Ga0157363, IMG submission 111477) | Fungus gardens microbial communities from leaf cutter ant in Ribeirão Preto, State of São Paulo, Brazil - Atta sexdens ASBM1 | ecosystem: Host-associated > Fungi > Mycelium > Unclassified ... | reverse complement strand
TTTTTTATAGACTTCGACTCAATCTTTATAATATTACATAAGAAATTAACAATTGAAATTAAAGAAATTTTATTTCTCGCTGTGCGTGCGTGCGTGCATGCGTACGTGCGTGCGTGCGTGTATGTGTGATGCAGATTTATTATTTTTAATTATTAATTGTATTAGTTTTATTATTATATAATACTAAACATATAATAAAACGCGTGATTAATATACGAAAATTATATATGATTTCGCTCATATATGCTATCAGATATGTTAACACATATTTACTAGATGCGTGAGAACATCGCGATACTGGAATTTGTTGATACCTGTTATTAAATCATTGGCGATGTATCTCAAAAGCGCAATTTAAATCTCATCTCTTTGAGCTACAACTCATACATATTCATCTCAGCGTTTTAATTTTAGAGTAGATCGTAAGATCTGTGAATGCTTGACTACAGCCGACATTAAAGAGCTGAGAGCAAAGCTCAGTGACGAGAATTACAGGATAAAATTGCTGGAAAGGGAAGTCGCATTAGGACGATACATATAACGTAGTCTTATTGTCGATAAATTGGATACGGCGTATTACTAATTTATTACCTTACTAAAAGAAAATCAAGTTTAATATCTCTTTTGTAACAGCTAGGAAACTTTTTAACTGCGATTGCAAATAATTGTACTAATAAAGAATTATTAAAAATTTATTTATTTTGGCAACATAACATAATTATATATTATTTTAATATACTCATAAACAACAACTGTTGTTTATATTTGTAGTTAGTGAGCTACTATTATACATATTATTCTTTAACTGGGCATTATTGATATTTATGGCAGCGTAATTTGCATGCAGCGGATATGCCTTAGTTCAATCCGCTAGTTTAAATTACTTCACTCTGTTATACACGGTCATGGATATTTACCATGCAGCTTTGTCTTTACTGGCATCTTAAATCCATTCGAATAATGACGATGTCGTTACATCTGACGAGAATCACTGCGGGTAACGTGCGTCCAGCAGCGCGTTTCAAAATCTAAGACAAACCCTTCTTGTCAAACGGAGTGGTCCATGGGGTGCTTTGTTTCGTCAACCACAGGCAATTTGTTTGTTTGTTAGTTGTGGAAGTATCTCGTCGGTCTGAGATGCCAGCATAGACTTCTGCTGGTGGCAACGATGTGGTACAACGAAGTATTTGTGAGAGGAGTATAAAGTGTCGAAGGAAGAAGAGAGAGATAGAGAGATAGAGAGGGTAAAGATGATGAAGAAGAAAGAGAGTGAGGAGAGAGAGAGAGAGCGGAAAGAAAGACAGAAGGTAGTGGCGCTTAGTTCCCAAAGTACAAATTAGATTATGCGCAGTGTCGCCGCGGGGGCGCCCCAGCCACTTGTTCATAGAAAAGTTAGAATCCCGTCTCGTTCCTGACGCCTGTACTTGTCTGACCTGCCCTTTCGCGTAGACACTAGCCGCAAAGACCCTTCTGAATTAGTTGTCGAGTCCCTTTCGGAAATCGGCACCACCCGCTGACTTGCTGATCTTGTAGGAGGAGATACTTTGGTATTTATGTAAAAGTATTACACTGAAACCGCAGGAGTGAGTTTCTGAACGTCGTACAATTTGAGGCTGTAAATATTTGACGCGAAGAACAAAGAGCGACACATTAAGAAGTGCTGCACAAGAAGGGAATCTTTAAAATCGTGTATCTTGTATTAAATTAAGAATAATACATTTCAAGAAACGGCTAAGTTTGAAACAAACTTAAGGTATAAAAATCGAACTTATTAACGACAAGAAAGTATGCAGAGAAAAGTTGCAACCGAGTTTAATCGTCTCGTGAGAAATAATACAAAGTAGAAGTGAGATTTCGCGACGCCATTGACCTATAAAGAATAAAAACTGCGATTGAGTAACAGTTTCATTAGTGAGTCAATATAATAGGTCATTATCACAAAGTTAAACAGTTAGCTCAGCTGACTTTCTTAACTGTGATAAAAATTAGATTTTGTAATAAAAATAAAGTTTTATTTAGGAAGAAATTTTTGGACTAGACACTTTCATTAAAATAGTCCTGTCTGTATGAGAAAATATATGTTTTATCGAGAATATTATCTTATATAACTAAACTTGCCATATCTCCTCATTTACTATTTGTAAATATATAATTCTATATATAATTCTTGCATATAACAATATTTTATTATTAGTTATATTATATTTAACTTTAAATATATTTCTCCGTGTATTAACAGCGCCATCTATGTAAGATATAATTTTAATTATTATACTGGCCATCATTATAAATGACAAACGGTATTTTGGAAGTTCGAGCTTTATTATAATAATATTACAACAACACCTGACGTAGTAGATCCTGATGGTTTTGCAGAGTTGATTCCCATTAAATTGGCTGGTTAATATCATGGAAACATGTCAGGGTATGAGGCCAGCTTATTTCCTTCACAACCAAGCTATTAACCCAGAGACATTTCGCGCGTAACCTTAAATGAATAGCTCCCAACGAAGATGCCTACCGCTTATTAAATGGAATATATATTTTATTTAAATATAGAGGAGAGGAAAGGAGGAGGAAGAAAGAAGTAATTTCTTAAGAGAATATTATTTCTGATTGCCTAAATGTCAAAAATAATGATGGGTTTGTATATAAGAGTCAAACGAAGTTGCGCAAATTATTCATATTGCGTGTTTTTAATTAAACATAAATATAACAAAAAAGGGTACCTTGACAAACAAACGTTTCCGTTCGGCTTTAAACCATCTTTAGTCTATGAATGTTATGTAATGTAATAATAAAAATATTAATTATTATCTATAGAAAATATAGTGACAGGAAACTAATAAACGCCCGAAGGAATTGTAGAACGAATAAATCCTTTTTAGTAAGCACCGTTATCCCCTACAATTCTGTTTACGTTTTCCGCACTAACATCGACCAGCCGAAGGGCGACTACCCTTCGGCTGAAGTTCAAATAAATGCTAACCGCATTATATCCGTCATGTACCATTTTCGTCGCGTAAGTGAAATTGCGTGGGCCTTGGCAATATTACTTCAATGCCATTAGTTTGCACCGGCACAATAAGAAATTGCTAATCAATTTGATGGGTACCGTCGTCGTATGTCATTTGTCATTTATATCGAATTACGGGACTGATATTATAAGGAGGGAGGCGATAAAAAATTATATTTTGCGTATGTATACAGTCTCGTGAGATCCAGAAATCAAATTTTGCACGCTCACGTTATACGCGATATCATTTTACAACAGATCCGTTCGTTTTTTTTTTAAAGCTGATCCAATCAGTGCGTAATTCGCCGGGTCGCAAAGGGATGCTGTGCTCTTCTTATCTCTGATCCCAGCTTCTTCCCAGATCATAGACTAAAGCCATTAACACTTAGCGAGGCGATCCTGCTTTGCATGAAATCGAGACGATCGCGTAAGCGAACGTTAGGGAAGAGAGACGTCGCGCCGCCGCCGCCGGCACGACCGACGAGACGCGTAAGATCGATAACGCTCGCGTCGATTTTATAATTCATGAATTCATAATTCAAGCACACCGCTTCTCCCGCATCACTCTAAAATGGCACCTACGTATAGGTGCTTCTTGATCGACGAACCATCATAACGCTCGAGGACCTTAAAGCTTTTATTACTTACAAACGGCAGTAATTCACTACGGCTGTGTCAGTACTTAACGGCATCTCTGCCGATGGCTGCAACGGCAGCTGTGTCAGTCCTGAGTGCCCGTACCCACCGCACTTCATTTTATTAGATTATTAATTAACAGTTTCATTTGCGTCGGTCCGACGATCGCCTGCAGGTCGTTTGTAACTTTAACCGTTAAAAGTAATAGAGGTCGATGGGAAGTTTGCAACGATTATATATAAGTGATGATAATTGCTTCGCTTGTGAAATTCGATCGGCTTTAGCAAAGTATATATGGTGAGCAATAATATTGAAATTTAATAGCGAATAATGGAACGCACCATAATGATGCAACATAATGAGAATTGTTCTTAAACAACGATTCCAGGGCGCGATGAGCGAACAGTTCAAAATGACGATATTGAGATACGCATTAGCGGAAGACGTCGTTAAAGTTTTCGATGTACGGAACGCCGCAATTTCGGAAAGTATCTTAAAATTTTTATTCGTTACAAACAAGAGTCATAATTTATTTTACAGCCGTCGATGTTTGCGATCTATTTGCCCACGGGAAATAGTCCCGGGGTTAAATCCACCGCATTTAGATATTCCCACGATTCATTCGCGTCTTCCCATAAAGTTCGATGGTCCGTGAAGCGTAGCAGCCCTCCTTAACTGGTTCCACTCTTTGTCTTTATCTTCGACGATGCAAGCATAATGCGGAAAGTCTCCGTCATCGTCTGATCTCGGAAGAAACGATACGATAATTACCTTGTTTCTCTCTGATTTTGTTCGGTTAATCCATATGCTACAAGAAAGTTGCATCAACGATGAGAAACAGTGTGGCTAGAGTGACACATTATTTGTTTTATGAACTTATGTGTCACGCTACTATATACTTATATGTTTATGTAATATTTACCTTCATTTATATGTTATGTCGAATGGGATTTAAAACGATAACTTTTAACAAAGTATGAGGTCGCAAAGAGAGCTGCAACTCTTCCAGCTGTTCTCTTCCCTGCATTTTCCCTGCATTGTGAGGTAAGTTCTCATCGATCTGCGAGAAGACATTTCGCGATACGTCTTAGGACAGTGACGCGTTCGCTCAAGAATGAAAAGAGCGAACACGTATCGCGGCCTGTCACATGACAGAGTCCGGTGCACCAGCAGCTGGAAGTGACAACTTATTTCCTTCGCGCCTTACCCGCTGTTCCAGCGCCCCTTTGTTCGATGAATAATATATGGCGATGGCTGTCTGCATTGTTTTGCGTATACTCAGACACGCGCGCGCGCGCGCGCACGTATGCACCCTGGGCACCGGATGCTGTGCGTGCCCCCTCCGGCGTCTACGCGATTTCCCGCTACGTGTCCGCGTACATAACGACGTATCCGGCCTGCGCGAAAGGAACTTTGGCAAGTCTCGACACTGACGATATCAAAAGCACCGACAGCCAACAGGCAGACGCGCTTCGCAGAAAATTTCGCGCGAAATTTTCGTCGTAACCTTACGTTACGTGACGGACATACATTGGAATATATGATACCTGGTGTTCTTTTCTGAGCGCTGTAAGGATGAGTGTACGTTGCACGTTGCGTATTCTTTGCGAAATATGATAATGAAGTAAAGTTTATCGATGCATATACAGAATAAATTAAAATACGCTCGTGACCAAACTCTCAAATTTTATGCACTTATTTTTACATTAAATCAAATAGAAAGTTTTATTGAATTTATGATAGTTTTATAGAAAAAAAATGTACGTGCATGAAAAAAATGTTTCAAAAAAATATCCTCTAAAAATAACGGTTCATTTTGTTAAATGATTTTTCGAAACGATTTTCTAACCATAAGAGTTATATTTTTCGACTTATTTCGTGCACGGCGACAGGTCTTCGTATATCTTCGTTAGTTTACACCGATGCTACGTGACGCGACTTCTCGAATTATCCGAAACACAGAGTTGAATTCGGTACCTACCTTCGATATCGGCAACGTTGAATTTTACAACGGTAGCCTCGGATAAACTGAGATAAACTTCATGCTGTTTCTCTTCTCACCCTTCCCCGCTAGATTGCTTCCATCCCTCCTCTTCCATTGGAATTTAAAGAATTCATAAGATCCAGAGAGGCATCCCTTTCGTAGTAAACAATCGTAAAACACGATCCGTTTCTCTTTATTTTTAGTTTAAGGAATACCTCGATTCAGTTTGCGGAGAAAGAATCGAAACGTTCTTGTGGCGAAATTAAAAATATTTTCTCGTATTTTGTAAAAAAAAACTCACTCGCCTTTGCAGCCTCTTCATTGAGTAAGAAGTTTAAATAAAATTATCATCTCGCGTTTGAAATTACAGATACAAAGTCTAATAAAATTCGTGTGATTTGCAAACAATAAACAAATAATTACTGAAAAGTCAATAATATTGAATTGAAATAATAATGATTGCCAAACAACAATAATTTTCCAAGTTGCATTTGTACATAAATAACTTTTTATAAATTAAATCGAGATAAAGCGAGCTTGTAAAATTCTGCTATCAGTTCAATATATCAGGTAGACATATTTTTTAAAACCACTTTATTTTTTTTAGCGTTTGTTTTGACGTCTGTCCCGTTTTTAATTATTTTATATTTCCGGGCAATACGTCAAACTAATACAGCAGAGATTCTATCATATTAAAAAAATGTTTTATTAAATTACAGTGATATCGTTGATGAAAAATTTGTACGATTGTGTAAATTAAAATTATATTCATATTTTCATGGTGTAAAATAATTACAGCGTTCAAAATTTGTTATTAAAAATATTTTTGAAACTTCTAAAATTTCTTGTTAATAAATCAATTGTGTTTCCCTCTACAATAATAATATCATATTATGGGGAGGGGGAGGGGGGAGGACAATCGCGTATTAACAATTAATGATAGCAAAATAAATATTGGTTACAGAATTAACTGAATATCCAATGTTATATCGATAATAAACTGTTGAAAGGAAGGATAATACTATCGAGAGCGGATAATCAAATAGCTGCTCATTACTGCGGCAATTGATCAATTATAGTCGAGTATACGCAACAAAGTATCCGCAGACAGATGCGACATGGTCGTTGCGGTCATTGTATAAATGTTTCTCTCTGTACAGTTGCACTTGGTAATTGTTCCTATTAATAAAACTTTGCAACAACAAAGTAATATAATTTAATTTGATGCTCAATATTATCATTTTATCACTTAAGAGAGACGTATATAATAAATCTAATTAAATAAAAGAAATCCTATATATTGGTCAGAGCAAATCTTGATGCTTAAATATTGTTGCATGAATTGTATATATATATATATATATATATATATATATATATATATATATATTTTTTTTTTTATTTTGCAAAACCGCGCAGCGAAATCTGTTTCGGTCTTAAATGCAATCATGAGCAAAATGTTAATAAGCTGATGTTAATGAGATTTAAAATTCTCATTAACATTAAATTATTAATGTTCTTATAAAGATGCTTATTAGCATCAAAAATTATTAAATTGTTCATTAATTTAATAAGTAATATTATTACTCTGATTCTGTTCATGATTGCATTTCAAAATCGAAAGTTTCGGCGCGCGATTTATAGAATCAGATAAGTATATAAATTTATACAGAAATATTTAAGTACTAAAATCTGCTTTGACCGAATATAGGATTTATTTAATTGGATTTATTCTCATCGGTCCAAATTCATATCATAATAATATGTAATAAAATCGCCACAGGAAACGCTGTATAATAAATATTGCATTCATATTGTTTCTAATAAATACTTCTCGATTGTTTGGCTTTTTTTTCCTTTGATTGAAGAATCGTTTAAGCTTTTCACGCAATCTTTTACATAAGCCGGATGCACACGAATACGTAACAGAAACAATGAAGAGACAAAAAGCTAATGCCTCTGAGTAATAAAGTGAACGTTCATTATCACAGTGGGGGTCCAAATTGATCAATTATGTAATCGAGCCTAGAGCAAAGTGCCTGCAATTGGATGCTTGTAGTTGTTGCGTAAAAGTGCATCACTGAAACACGATTGCGCATTTGTACGACAGTCACTTTAGGCTTCGTCATCCGGTCATCGGGATGAAGAGTGAGCATGATCCCACGCGGGCCATCATATGCATCGGCAATTAAAAGGATCGTTATTGTCGACCCTTGTCTGCCCGAGCGTAATTCAGCTGGCCAATTCGATCGCGACGTCGCGACGTCATTTTCGAGTACAAGCCATCCCGGCACAACTCGCGAAGTGGTTTGGAGAGGATTAGCTCGTCGATTCGATTTCATCGGATCTCCTCGTGGCTGAGCTCTAGATGTCATCGCCAGGAAGGTCGGGACATCGAAGATCAGGCGGAACGATGAAGGGATGTCGCGGGGATCTCTTGTTTGTGCCATATCCACTCGTGCTTTATGTCTGTGAGAGCGCATTCGTGTCATATACATTTCACTAGCATCTTCGAGAAGAACTGAAAGTTTGGGTTTATTACGGTTCTTTTTACGTATAAGATTGATATATTCATTAAAAATAGGTTCATGTTCTACAATAATTTTCCATCATATATGAGAATACATTATAGATTTTTCTAATTTACATAAATTTTAATTTTTCTGCTATTAAGATAATTAATTAAATAATTAAGAATTTAATTTTATTCGCTTGAATAGAATCAGAAATGAAATGATTTTCTTCGTTTTAATTCTTTACTCGCTACTTAGTGCATTTACTGACAAAATTTATAATCTTTACACAGATTCGACTTGAGACATACATCAAAGATAAAGCCAGCTATAAAAAGAAAAATTCTAGAGAAAAGAAACTTAACCATACAATATAAGCCATTTTCGATACACTGTCAGTATTAAAGATCTACAGTGTACGTAACATGCATTATAGATTTTCAATATTGATCGTGTATATATATCAGTATATATCAGAACTCAAAACACTATAGAAAGCGAAATAGAAAAAAACGAAAGTATACGCAAAGCTGGTGTATCATATACCGTCGCTTGTACATACAAAATACAAAATGAATATGAGAACACAAATTAATATATCAATATATGATTGGACAGAAAAAATGTATATAATGATAAATACATGAAATATATGATGGAATATCGATAAGAAGAAATTTGCAAATGTTCAGTAGTGTAGAGTTAAAATAATAACAGTAAATTAATACTTAATTGGGCTAATAGTAAATTCATTTTCAAGAAAATTCTCTCCGAACTACGTAAAATGATTTACATCATAAATTCTGTACATCTACATCCAATCCTTCTGTTAGTTCTTAAATGTGATTTGCAAAATGGTTGACAATATCGCAATATGAAATTCTCGTCATGCGTATTCCATCAGCTCTATTCTCCCCACTTTATTCAGGCTTCGTCGAATAAGACACGCGGGGGATCAACGCGCGCTTGTAGGTTCAACTTCACCCGAGAATAAATCGTCTGCGGGCGGCTGCGCGCTGTCTTCCCAATTATAAAAGCTATTATGAATTTGCCGGGCAATTTGGCGGCTTTGAAAACGTGCCGCGCGTACGCGATATACCTTGGCAGTGGAATATCGTGATACCGGGGCTTATATGGCTTGCGAGAACTTCCTTCTGACAATTTTGCGAAGCGAACAAAAATAAAGATGCGAGCGAGAGCTCGCGCGAATGTGAAGCATTAACGATCCATTGAGGACGACAATGACGAGTTTCAACGCATCCTGCTTCAGCGATGAGAATATTTGTTTTTGGACTTGCCCATTTGACACTCGATACTTGCCCTCTTGACACCGACACGTCGCGTAAAGAATTGCTGGCGCCTCCGCTCAGGCACCGTCTGCTTCGAATTGTCGTCCATTTTTCTCAACGAGCCTTCTGAAAGACTAAGATTGCGCACCTGCTAAACGTGAACATCCAATGTTTCCCCGTAGATACTCGCGAAAATAGTGTCACTTTTTACCTTCTTTGTTGGATAATCCTAACATATTAATATATGTACATATAGCGTGGATGTTTTTAATACAAGTCGATACAAGTGTTCTGTCTTCTTACTTTCTGAGTATAAGAAAGATAGAACGATGTTTGTGTTGACTTGTGTCACTAAATGGTAACTCGTGCCAACTCGTGCCAACATGTCTATCTGTTAAAAATGCAGGCTAGACTAATAATTATATATTTATGATATGATAAAGAAAAAGAATTATGATACATTTTGACTAGGTAAATTGATTATGTTTGCAATTTGACTATGTGATTAGTTTTCTGATTAGAAACAAGTTTACGATATTATTTGCATAATTGTTAGGCAGATAGGCCAGGATTTATTCTCACAAATTTTACGCGATCTGGATTTTAATACTCGGATAAAACGGCGGCAGATTAAGGGATCGTGCGGCTCCGAGTTGGCGATTAATGTCTTTAAAGCTCACACGATGTGAGGCTAAGCCTCTTAATTCTCTACCCTTTCATGTTACGAGGCGTAATTGATACTTCCCTTTTTTTACGTTCCCACTATAAGCACTTGCTCGTTTATCGTTTAATTGCTCGCAAAGCAGCTTCGGTCTGTATTCTAATCGTTCTGACCTCGGCAGCGTCGACGGATCGATAAAATGTGGTGTACGAAATTGACCTCAGAGCATGGTTGCGTAGTAAAGCTTATCCCTCCTCATAATTCAGAGTCCTAGGCGAATTTCAGGTACCGTGGCACAAATTGTGTTCACGTCGTACATTATGCGTCGAACCCCGTGATTTCGTAGTTCCATGTACGTCCCTCACGCACCCACACGCACAGAATTCTAGGAGCACGCGATTGTTGAACCCCATGGTCGGCATCCGGTCGGTAAAGTTCCGCCGTGGCCGTCAGGGATGGATTTACTTCGACACAGCTACCTACTAGCCTGCGGCTACAACAAACCGCTGGTTTATCGTGGCGACAACCGCCAGAATATATCGTCATGCTTGAGGCTGTCACCAAAATTTCTCTTCTAATCGCGATGCGATTATGATTATAAATAATTATTACAGCTTTCAGAGGCAACAGAGTTATGAGAGTGGTTGATATAACTGCTTTCCGAGTTATGAGATGCAGTGAAAACAATCGTGAATGGACATTCGAATTTTGAACGGAAATTCGCTCGCATTTACCGATTATTACCGTTTAATTCGGTACTCAAACTGTATTTGGAATGATGAAAATAACATTCGTTTATATAAATAAATAACGTTTTTTAATATAATGCAGTGAATTATTACATCCTTGTTTATCAATATTCAAAAAACAAGAATTTATTGTGTTACACTGTGTCCTTGTTGGAAAATATCCAGTATCAAGTCCTTTCCAGATAGTCGTCTACAATTTATAAATTTTGTTACGTGTGAACGAAGTAGTAAACCAATGCTTACTGATGTTCTTTTGCGAACGCGAATGATCATGTATACGCGCCCCTGTGCACAAAGGTGCCCATACTTCGCCAACTTCGTAAGTGGTAGGTGAACACCTAATCGAGGCCCAAATTAGGGTGGGCGATAACCGTGGTGCCAGTGCGGAACACGACGCGACGGGGCATAAAGGGACTCCTCCATGCGTGCCACCCCTTGCGTAAGATTTGATCATAGTTTCGAATGTGACGCAGCAGTATTTTCGAAGACAAGACTGTATTTGCAACACTTACACGGTAACGCTTTGGTGGAAACAGTAATCAGTGATTACAAGAGCTTTTTCAGGAAGCTCATTAGCGTACTTCGCTTTTTCCTTGCTCACGTAAAGAACTCGATTATCTTGATCTTCTATAGCAATAGCAATTAAATTTTCCGAAAAATCATTCGTTTGAAACAAAAAAATTAAAACAGAAAATGCACCAAAGACACATAAATTTTATGAAATGTGTAATTACACAAGCATGCTTAACATTTTGAAAATACTTACATTTATTAACTGCAATGTCGACGAAGTTATTGTAATTTATATTATTTATTTATATACGTATTACTGTACTAAAGTATAAATAACAAATATATATTCTTGTGCATTATATCTTTTTTGGAGAAGATAAATATATTTGCAAAATACATTTCTTTAAAAGAATCAATGAGAAGATAAAACGTTAAGGTTGCAATCTTGAAATAATATTATAGACGAAGAAATTGGCAAAATGCTTTTATGCATCTACGCTTTAAGAGATACTGGCTAGACAAAATACGAACTTACTGAAAGAAGAGTGTATATACAAAGAGAAAGAATAAGGAGGGGAAAGAGGCACGACTTTCTTTCTCGGCTTTACATTACGTTTTCTCGAAAGAAAATGGTTGAATGGATGAGGAAGGGTCGAGAGAGAGAGAGAGAGAGAGAGAGAGAGAGACTTGGATGAAGCGTAAAGCAGCGTGTCGAGGGCAAATTAAAGAGGAACTTGCGAAAAAAGAGGGGGAGAGTGAAATAGAAGGGAACGCACAGAGTGCCGCTTTCACCCTCGAGTCATTAAAAACGCGGTCGTCGTTCTAGCCATTAGAATGACAAATGACGTCGTTGACGGTGCCAAATTAGTACGATGAAAGGACGACAGACACTGCGAAAGCCCAGCGTGACGTGACCTGTATGTGGGTACGTTAGGCAGAGTTTGTAACACCTCTAATATAAAAGTTTTTATCATGTATATTTGCGTGTAGCCATAACTAAAACAATAATGATTATTGCCTTTGAAATTTTAATCCAATTTAAGAATAGAAATTAATTGATAATATTGAAATTACGTAAAAATATGTTAATTTAATTAAAAAGAAAAAATAAAAAGCTAAACTTTTGATGATAAAAATTAAATTTTCTCATTACAATTTATTTATTATAATATTCGTAAAAATTTTTAATATAGTCCGTAAACTTCTCACATGAGTTATTGTATAACTATATTGTGATCCAAACTAAATTAAAAATTTAGAATTTGTTTATCTAATATTTATAAAAATTTTTAATCTAGTCCATAAACAGTTTGAAATTGTTTGTTATAAATTTGAATTTTCAGAACTCTAGAAGTATAAATCACTTTACAAAATAAATAAATTCCCAGTTGATTTTAAGTATGCAATACCTCGTACCTTCAAATGTATATTCATTTATGAAGATTAGAGTATTTATGGAATCTCCGGAGATTTTCAATTAAACGAACTGTTCATTGGATTATTCTGCAATTACCTAGATAATTGGTCTTCAATATCTGCTGCAGTCTGAGATTTTTTTTTTATTATATACTTTTATATGTACTTATATGCGATAACGCAATTATTGAAATTGACTAAAATAATTATTCTCGTAATCAAGGCTGACACACGATATTGATATATAGCAGTTTTTCAGAAAGGTATTGGATAGGATTATAGGAACTATATTTTCCCTTAGATTAGTAAGAAATCTCGATAAAATAAAAAGATAAGATGATTTTTTCCAAGGTTATAAAAATAATCTCGTAAAGTCATGTTTGCTTCGCTAAAAGTTTTATTTTATTCGTCGGCCAATTAACCCGACGAATCTGTGTGTATATGACTTTGTGTACGCATGCGTGTATGTATTCTTGTTGTTCATGTACTGTATGCGTTTACATTACACACCTCGTAGTCGCCTACGTCGCAATTAATACAATATAATATGTATAGTTTTGTTTTTATCTATCTCGATAGCATACAAAAGGATACAGGCACACAAATATCAAATATGCATCCGGTACTCGCGTTATGCTATTGATCAATATAATTACATTCACAATGGTACCGTCCCTCCATACTCGTCGTTTACATTATATAATACAGATATATACAAATGGTCGCTCCCGCGCATCGACGGGCGTATTTATAATACGTTTACATATATGTATGTATAAATTACAGTCGCTATATACATCGAGAGATTATGCGGCGCATTTAATACCTTCGGGGTGGCGGAAAGTTTCCTATTATCGCTTATGCTAAATCTATTGATAAACCATCATCGTTGTCATTGTCGTCGTCGTATCTGCTCACCATGCTTTCTTCGACTTTCTACAATACAGTACAGTACAGCCAGACACGAGGTATTTCACGATCGATCTTTTATGTACATACACGATGTCCGCTCTTGACGAGTCTTTCGTACAGAAATCATATACGTGGCCGAACTCATCGTACAGTCATAAATGTCGTAGTAATAATACGTACAAGAATTATTATCTTTATGAGAATTGCGAGATAATAAGTAGCGTCAGTGATCATATACATTAAAAGTATTTTTAGCATAAATATGATGAAAAAGATTATTACCTCAATTTATTTTATGAAACTTGCTGTCTGTTTAATTAAAGAGAATCATGTAAATAAATTTTTATGCAGTTTCTCTCGGCGCGTTTCGTATTAATTGCGATGTATCCGCGAGCATAATGCAGCTCTGAAGGTCGATCGATCAAATGACCTTTCAGGTTGGTCCATTTCTTTTTTCATGCTTCCTCGTAAAGTCGTATGTAGACGCGCACGCACTTACGTGTCGTATAAAAGATGGGCCAGTTTCCCCTCTTTCCGTCTGCCGCGCGTTCCGTCGGACCCCGTGTCGTCGGTTCAACGGGAGCTTCTTCCCGCATTTCTCATGTCAGATAGAAAAAGGGCTGCATGCGTGATTTATGCCCGAGACTTTTCCCCGGTGCACGGCACCGGCTGCGCCGTGTTCCTGTGCACATTGTACGTACCGATGTAGAACCGATCATGTCGTATCTCGGTTATATCGGCGGGTCGTGCTCGTGTATCGTTGTATCGCCTTCGACATAGCGGCCGGAAGAAAACTTACGACTGGCGCAAAAGTACATACGTATATCGAGGGCAAGGAACCTGTACGGTGCCAAGACAGTGCTATCTCCGTTCCGATACTATGAAAGCGGCGATAAGAATTAGTTGTATAACATGCGCGCGCGATCCGCAAGAACGAATCTCCTTTAAGCCCCCGAGATTATTAACGCTTCTCATTGCTGACGAGAATAACTCGAAATTATGACCATGTCCAATTTGACTCTTAGGATGTAGATAATGGTATCCGGTTCTGCTCGAACTAGTTTCTAACGGATCGGCCAGTTGGTATTATAGATGCCATTATTTATGTCTTCGAGGGATCTTTGTTGTACGTTGATGCTACTCGAGAGCCCGGATAATCTGCCATTCTCACTGTTCGATTATTTTATATTAGAGAGCAATAGATTAAGCAATAGAGAAACTTCTTTTTAGTTTAGAGTAATTTACAAAAAGTGATAAGTTTGGGTAAACGTGTCACGGTAATATTAACCTTCCATCTGCAATTTTTTTTTTTTGGCATATAAGCGAAATTTTACCTTTAAATTTCTCCGAAATGAAGGACACAGCCCGATTCCTCTTTTTAATCTTGTTAAAAAATTATTTAACACTGAGAGAAAAATGTCCAAGTAAATGTTACTTACGTTCTTTTCGATATTTATTAGTTATAAAAATTTCATTGTGATAATGAAATATACATTTTTGTGAAACATATTTCATTAAGTGTAAAAAAATAATATAAATGACTTATTTGCTAAGCATAAAATTTTATTTCACTGTATTAAAATAAATATTTATTTCAGTGAAATAATTATGTTTCTCATAAATAAATTAAGTATTTTTTCTTAATTAAGTGTACAGATTACCCTTTAAGTGTATAATAGGAATATTGAAGAATAGTTGAATTTTTCCACATTTTTTGAAAGCCTAGAATAGCACAAAAACTTAGGCTGGACGAAGAAAATAAAAATATGATTGCAGTTGGATAGTTAAATCAAAAATAACAACCATATAAAAGTATAAAAATGTTAATGAAAAGTTATGAAAAAACGACGAGAAAATTACAGATGATACTAGAGAACGGTACATTGTAATCTCACACATTGTAATAGAGAATATTAACTGGCACTGTCGGCAGCTTGTGCGGTTTCAAGTATAAAAGAGATACAAAATATCCCGTACGAAGTACGCCGTGAGCAGATACGAAAGTGTCTTCCTTCGTCATCTTTATCATTCATCGAGGAGAGGATCTCCCTTAACTCGCGCGCAACTTCTTTTTACACAAACTAACTTTCCGCTATCTCGCTGTCTTTCTCTCGTTCTTATTCCGATTACTGATCTAGCTCACTCGTGACGTGCGTTACGCGGAGCGCGCACGTGCATGTTCATGTTCGTTTGAGACAAAATTGACGATTATTGCCAGGAGCGGACTGTCAGCGGCTGGAAGTACGAGAGAGGGTTCAAGGTACTCGAATTTTCTATGTCATGGTAACGATAGCTCGGCGAATCGATCACGGTGATTTTTGAGCGAGAAAATTATCGAGAACCGTCGACGAAGAGGAAACTCGGTGAGCACGATCACGCGTCGGCCTTAAAAGCGGCGAAATCGAAGATCGAGCTCCCGGACCTTGATGGCGACGCGGATCATTTTGTCCGTCGTCGCTCTGTTACGATAATGATAACCGCTTGTACGTGATATTCACGTGATATCCCCGCTCCTAAAAGACGACGATTATTATTGCGACGAAATTATTTGCTTGATGCCCCCCCAACTTAAGGCGCTTGAAGAAAGTGTGTGTATATGTACGAGGTCCCTAACGGTTAATATTTACACTCGAGAAGCGTTCAAAGCTGTCACTGTTAATTTTCTCTTTAAATTTCCTAACATCCTACGTGGCGACGATATCGATTAAACACTAAATATACATAGCAATGTTCCAATCGTTGTAGACGCTACGCGCTGCTGTTGCCGCGAAAGGGCGCGACCTGCGCGGGGGAATGCTCGATTAAATTTCTCCTCGACGAGCCAAACTGTCTCTACGCTTAATCGATAAACCGATATGTGCGCGAACATCACTCGGATCATTGTTCGGATAAAAATAGCGGAATGTCAATTAGTATTGCGTTCGGTCTCAGGACATATGATTGCAAGAGCGAGACTCGAAATGATGTCGTAGAGATCGATTTGAAATGAGAGAAAAATTGAGCTTAATAGATTATCGGTAATCAAAGAAAGTGCAGCGGTCAATGGACGATCAAATAATCGTACGGGAGAACTATTTGAACGACTCGCGGTAAAAGCGCCGAACGAGCCTTAAATTTCATGCCACGTTCCACGTCAGATATTTAAACCGGTAATAAATTTCGCACCGCGCACACAGATGCACATAGCCATTCGTCGACCTAGGAGAGAGAAAGAGAGTCGGTGCACTTTACGGCTGCTCTTTCAGGGTGAAATTCAAGGGAGAGCTCCACCGCGCAAGGCACGCTTAAGCATATAACGTGCCTCTATATATATATATATATATATATATATATATATATATATATATATGTGTGTGTGTGTGTGTGTGTGTGTGTGTTACTCGCGAGAGCCGGGCTCTTTTTCATTATATATCACAATATGGTCGAGGGTCTCTCTCATCCTTGCGCACCCGATATCCCGAATCTCTCTACGTTTTTTTCTCTTTTGTTCAATTACGTACACATGTAATTATTGTTGTCTCATCCCTGTATTGTCGGTTCCTTAACGCTGGTAATTCTCGATTCTCCTCGTTGCATGAAGGCGATGTCGGTAGAGATAGAGAAATAAAGTTAATTGGACTTATATAATCTATTATATGCTTAAAATTCGTCGTCATACGTATTTTACCTTTTTTGTATATTTTTATTTTTTCATATATATATATATATATATATATATATGTATATATAAATTAAAAATCCGTCACGGGACAATAAATAATATGACGTACGCGTGCATGGCGCAAGTCGGGTTACTGAATTATTTATATGACATCAGTCTTGTATGAGGCGGGATCGAAGCTCGCTATCGTTCTTCCTTTTTAAATATCGTTACGTCGATCTCGTCGCGGCTTTTTCCTCCTGATGTCAAGCATCGCGTCGCCTGGCGTTCGTTCATGCGCGCGAATAATTGAAACGCTCGCTTATTCCATCAAGCCAGTAATTAATTATCTCTTCGATCCGACGTGACGATCGCGCCATCGGATAAATATCTCACCCGCCCCAGTCGTTTTTTTTCCCTAGTTACCACGCGTTCCTCTTGGATCGATAGCGAGCTCGATCTTGTTGCACATGCGCGCCGAACAGACCAAATCATTAACGCGACTCTTCCTTGGAAAGTCCGCACACGTTGACATATGTATATTCCTCGTAACGGTTCTACATCGTTTGCCTGATGCCATTCGAAGAGATTGACAGGCGGAAGTGGTATTTCGCAACGTCACAAGTTACATCTCATTCACGAAATTCCACTTCGAGATATACGAAAAGATTTGGCAGTGTGAGACGCTGAAACGCGATGGATGCTGAGATTTGACTCTCAATGAATAATTTGAAAATGGACGTCGAAATATATGTACTGCATTCTACAAAAAAAATGCCAGTATGGATTCAACACCATGTGATATCTATATAAATCTTATCGTGTTGATATTAATATTAACCCTTCACCCGGTGTATTTATATCAACACTATCATAGTAAGGATTTAAAATGATGTTAAATCCACATCATGTGCTGTTATATCCACACATTACATTAACACATCAGGCATTATTACATAATATCAAAGTTTATATAAATACATGCATGACATTAAATCCACACCGATATTTTTTAGAATGTGTGATTTCTTACACACTTTTGTGCAGATTTTGCGGATGAATCTCGGGAAGAGTCGTTTGCACGAGGTCACTTTACCATTAAAAAACTGATATGCCAATTTAATACAACTTCGATTATACTTATCCGTAGAAATCGTGTAGATCAAATCTCTTTAAAAGACCGTGATTGTTCGAGATTGCGCCTACAATTAATATATTCGAAAATTCGTAATTCGTCGATGGCAGTGCTCGTCGAGAAGAAGGTCTGTTTCGCAACGGACGTGACCGCGCTGCGATCGCGTCGTTTATTTTTTTTTTCTCACGATGCGCTAAACTCGGGGGAAAAAATATCGTCGTTGTAACAAGCAGGATTACGACCCCTTTCGCCGCGCGGTCGCTCACAGCGTTTACTTCGAAATATACAACGTGTTACTTTTGCCACCGCCCTTTACCTTGGGATTAACAACGGGCATGTTCTCGCAGCATCCTCACGGCACTGGAGCTATTTTACTCTGCTCCACGCTTACGTTCCTTCCCTCCGTATAAATATTGTAAAACACGCGTACGGAATAAAGCGTGTGGAATGGATTTGTAAAATTCAGGACCACGTATATATACGTGTGAATAATTTAATTCTATAAGCATTCTCTCTCTTGCAAAGAGAAGAGATTCGT
>Ga0157363_1001611_pt1 | contig 19004 bp, 14 predicted proteins | sample AttsexASBM1_FD_111477 | JGI IMG/M metagenome (GOLD analysis project Ga0157363, IMG submission 111477) | Fungus gardens microbial communities from leaf cutter ant in Ribeirão Preto, State of São Paulo, Brazil - Atta sexdens ASBM1 | ecosystem: Host-associated > Fungi > Mycelium > Unclassified ... | reverse complement strand
GGCACACGGCCTGGCTGACCAGCACTTCCGGTCTTATGAAGAAGTAAAAAATTGGATCGATTCGTGGATAGTCTCAAAAGATGACCAGTTTTTTCGACGCGGGATTCGTACGCTACCCGAAAGGGAGAAAGTAGTGGCCAGCGATGGACAATACTTTAAATCATAAATGTATAACCAGTTTTTTACAAGGCTTTAAAGCCTTAAATTTCGGAAAAAAAACGGCGGAAGCAAAGTTATACACCTAATAATAAATTTGATTAATGACAATTTAGTGGTAAAAGCATCATAATGTTTTATTCATCTTATCTGCTGAGATATTAAAAGTTGTTTGCACTATAGATCAATCAATTATCAATTAAAACTTATCATTGAAAAATATTATCAATTTCCTAATTGAAAATACTAGTTTTATAAAAATGCACATGAATATAAAATAAATAAATCATTATCAACAGTTCAGAAGCAATATTTTTAATTTCCGCATACGTATGAGATATTATTAGCGAAAGAGTATTTTCTTGTTCGTATGAAAATCCTAACTTCTGAATAAAGTATTCACATCATGTGCAGCATAAAAACTAATTGCGCGACTACGGTAATTATACCAACTTAGAGAGTTTGTTTAAAAAGCCGGAAAAAATTAGCTTACATTATCGCGCTAGATTTACTATTTTTCCGTCTTGTAAAGAAAGTCTTCCAATTTGCACGGACATCGAGATTATTAATTGAATTCTGAGTGCATAAATAATTCTAAAAGTTTAATTGATGTATGAAGATGAAATAAACAGATGTAGCTTGCTGTATTAAATTAAAGTGGCTAATTCAAATTAGCACAGATTAGAAATATCAATCGTCACCGTGAGACGATCTGGCGATGCGATTGACATCCTAATTAATTATAGCGGACAAAGACGAATGACGGATTACGTAACGAGTCTTTTTATAGTCACCGCAACGCAACAACATTATGGATGCTCGATGTCATTCGTGGTTTCGGAGCCATCGCAATGCGACTGACTTTTCACTCGTGAAATAATATGCCGCTACTCACACGTCACAAACTACAAATGATCTCTCCTTATTGCAATGATATTTGTCTCTTACAACTTTAACTTTAATATTTCAATTGAAATTTTCTACTCAAATTGAGCATCCGATTTATGCTGCAATAAAACAATGGTAATGAAAATTGTTTTAGCTTATAATTAAAAATATTTTTCCGCAATTTGTTTTCGCAATTGCATATTACATTTTCAAATAATTTATTGCAAGATTAAATCCAACAAATTAAATATTTATATAATATTTATTTTACATTGCAAAACTCTTTATTATTTTATTATGAACAGAAGATGGAGATAATAATTAGATAATGCTTTCATTAATAAATTTAGATATTTGTAATTATTACTTTTCTTAACGTTTGGATACGAGTATTGACAAAGTTTTTAACTTAAGGGAATTCAGAAGTGTCGATTTTTCTAACAGGGCTTCGAAGAAATTTAAACATAAAGTATCTTTCTCATATCACGATTTCGAAAGATTAACTTTCTTCCGCGAACTTTCTTCAGCGGTGTGCGCAGCAGAATGTATCGAGTATTTGAAATCAAGCACTTGAGATGCTTGCGTAGACCGATAAAGCCAGCATAAAATTACGAAAGAATTTTAACGACTTGGCCACAAGGTAAGGAAAAATAATAAAGGTAAGGAAGAAATAAGAAAAGCTAATTAGGCATTTAAAACGCTTAAGAAGTCTTGTTCTGGTCTTCAGAAACAGATCCTCAATTAATTAGACCGCAAACTAGAGGAAACGCAAAAAAGTGAAAATTATGAAAAATTAATTGAAATACATAGACAAAACATTTACTTTGGGATTGTTAGACAAAAAGCAAGATATTAAAAAACTTACATATAAATTTTTAAACAGATGGGATAATAAGATCAAAATAAATTAAGATCATGGGTGATTAACGGGTGATATTATTTCAAGAGTATCGGATTACGCGTGATTATCTAATAACGGTGCAATAGATCGCTTCTAATCGATTCATTATATAATGGTCTCTTTAATAAGATTATCAATGTCATCAAAGATTTCGAGGCAAAGGTGTCTCCTTACACCAATAAACTTCGTTTTCAGAGTAATTGATGTTTGAAAAATCTTAAGACAAATGCAAATAGAAAATTGGGGCCGGTAGAAATCTTCGTTTACATTCAATTCGTTTACACTCAACGCTGTTCGATATATCGGTTGATATGCGTGTATACACTTTTGCTTTCTAAATGTTGTGACCCTCAAAATATTCGAAGATATCGGGTCTCTCGAGAAACATCTTCTTGTTATTTGGGTTACCTGCAATAGAGGTAGACAAGTACACAAATATATTTTCAATCTCATCCACATGATTGCTAATATTGTTTTGTCTCGTCTTGGATTTCAAAATTTCTCCTTAATTATGCCTCATACAAGATTCTAAAAAATAATAATATAATAAAGATAAGAATAATAAGAAGATAAAATGCGTTCAATCAATCAAAAGTTAATAATAATTTGTGCGCACAATTCTTCATTCTTGATAGCATGAGATTTTATCTAGAAATATCAGAATATTCTTATCTGATTGCATGAGAAAAAATGTTTAATTCTACATACAAATTTTATGTAATAAAACAAATTTAAGATAAATACACGCAAAAAGCTTTGAAGATTTTCAGAGAGAGTTTCTTATTTAATTATGTCTCATATATTTCATGTTGGGGGCCTTTCTTTTGCAATCATATCCAATTATAAGCGAACAACCGAACCGTCCGAAAGCGGATATCCTCGCGACGGGAAATGACCGAATATCCTTCGGTGTTTTTGCTCCGATAGCTCTCATGCCAGCGGCATTCGAAAATCTGGAGCAACTAACGGGTGAATGATTTACGAACCGGAATAGCGAGAATGTATATCTCGAGTTTCGTATGCGAATATCGAGGCGCAATATCGACTCTCTAGCGATCGACGTGGACGAGAGAATTCACTTTCATCCATGAGTCGGCGCGACGTGTTAAACGGATACATGCACTTAACGCAGTTTAATGTCTACCGTTAAACACCACTTGAACGCGCCTGCATCAATCTCTGGTGTCTTCGTTTTCTATTTTTTATCACCTGTCGTCACCAACGGTGTCTCTTTCTTGATATTGTTTCCCGATATCATTCCTCGGCGAGCAAGAGTGTCGCTTGGTACTCTTGCTATCATTCTGGAATCTCACGAATGAGCCTCGTTAGATCTTATTTTCTCAGCTGCTCGTTGCAGCAGCCGCGCGCATTGTTGTCTTCGCAATAAAAAGCGGAAAATGCGCTTGCACACTCCGTACGCACGAAACCGTTCTCTCATACGCTTTCTCTCGCGACACCGAGAAGCGGTCGTCATTTGAAGAAAATCGCGCGGTCGTAAGCGCAAAACGGAGCGATTAAGTGCGCTGTGGCAAGGGCCACAAATCGTCGGTAATTCTTTCTATGTTACAGGATTCTATTCGAACTGCCTTTAAATAACCCCGATTCCACGCTCTCTCTATTAAAATACCTATCCCGTTTCATATCCAATTTTGCTTATTTGATAGGCGACATTCATTTCGCTTTGCCATTTGGACACGTATCACCACTTTGAAGATTACATAAACAATAATAGCTATAGTATGTATGCTAGGGGATTTCACTTAAATTACACTGAAAAGAAATAATAAATTTTAATAAATATATAAATAGTTTGAATAGTTCTAATAGTAAATATTTACTAAATATATTCATTTGATACAAAAACCATTAATTTAGTTATTTTTTTATAGAGTAAATATTTATTTACTATAAGTAAATGTTACTTAGTACTTTTCAAAGAAATATGTATTAAGATTTAAAACATTCTTTTTCAGCGTAATTATATTTTATCGAAAATTTGTCTTAAAAAAATAATATTTAATATTTGTATTAATAATCATTAATTAATAATTTTACCAATATAATTAAAATTATTTTGAAACATTTACAATTGATGATTTAATACTGTTTCAAGCTCATTCTTCAAAGAAATAAACAACTTTATTACATATGGCAAGTAGAGCTTTATAATTTTTATCTTGACATAAATTTCCGAATAATTAAAACAATTTAAAGTTTTTAAATAAATTTTTATGCACAAACGAGCCGCATTTGCACAACTGTGAATCGAATTAAATGTACGTAAAATGGTATCTAAGATTTATGTATTTCAACAATATCTATCTATTTGGAATTAAAATGTTTTTAAAAAGATTTATGTATCTTATAAATATGCATAGAAATATCCGCATACTATTATGTACAAAAATATCATTTTTTAATATTAGAACAGATTAATGATCTGAAAACTTGTTTTGGATTCTAGTTATAATTTAGAAAAATATTACAACGTATCTATAATATTAAATTATCATTAATAATTAAATATTCCATGTATTGCTATATCAACATTTATTAATAAGAAACAAATAGCGTAGCTTTCGCAGGAGACTCATGGGACAGAGACCGGTTCGGATAGAAAAAAAACAAAAAAAAACCTTGTTTCGTGATATCTAATGTGGAAGGTATTAGGCATGTTTCCGTTTTTTCTCTTTCCGACAATATCGAAATAATCTGGAGGCGAAGCATAACCTTGTCGCATAACCTTGCCAGTCTTGAACTTCACTGTTGAAACACTGCAGGCGCGGGAATAACTGGAACCGCTCTTGCTTGCTCGACCGGATTGTGCTCTCGATCACTTTCTCCGAGTGGATGATATCGCTCACCTGGACAGAGACCTGATCGCGCTCCGGAAGTGGGGGTGTTAGAAGGAGGACGATGATGGAAGAAGAAGTGGAGAAGAAGAGGAAGAGGAGAATTCAATCGTAGGGAGTCCGGGACCCAAAATGGCGCTGGGCATTACCACCACCTTGCAAATTGCAGATGAAATTCCCCGATTTCCACTACGTGAGACACCGACGGGACCACCTCCACCGCCGTTCACGCGATCGGCTGTTGTTTCCTTACCATGACGCTCCTGCGGTGATGCCTTCAGGGGAGGATACGCGCCTATATAACTACGGCGTTCCAATGATTGGACGAAGTAAGCTACGTTTTCCTGCGTCCAGGAACAGGAGCACGCGGCCCGAGCCCGACGGGCGGCACTGCGAGAAATATGAGGATTCGCCCGGGATGCGCGGTCAGTTCTATCAATTTTCACTCTTTCAATCGGTGTCAGTTCCGTACGATGTCGGCGAGTCGCGTGCGCTGTGCTCGCGCGTTTCCGAGTCATCTACCACCAGTCATACTTGCCATCATCTTCTGATTAATTGGCGTGGTTTAAGTAGTTGCTTCGTAATGAATATCAGAAAAATTTTCAAAGTGCATCGTTTCAAGTTCGAGAAGACGTTCTTCTTCGCTGTTTGTCGCTTATTGAACGAGCTCAATTCGACGGATATAACCATCGCCATTTTGGACAGGATATATAAATCTTTTGTTAGATTTTTAACTGCATTGCAGTTCATTATAATCAAGTCAAAGCATTCGTTATAAGCATGCATCAATATTTTTGTGAATTGAAAAACTTATATATATATATAAATTCACGGAATTATAAATCTATCTGCCTACACAATTTTTTTTTTCATTTTTAATAGATCTAAGACTATTAATTTAAAATTATACGTGATTTTAAATTCCAGGATTCTATTTATACAAATGTATAAACTTTTGGATTTATGAATCTTATGCCAGTATACATAGTTCTCAAGATCATCTCAATGTCTTAAGACTAAGATTACTACGCCTTATAACATAAAATAACTAATATGGCTCTTAAAAACTAACACGAAAACCATCTCGAAACTTGAGCAATGTCTATGGATTCCGTCCTGATTTGCCATCAGAAATTTTTTTATGTATAAATGCCAATCTCTCTATGGTTTTTTAGACTAATTTATTTTATTTAGAAATATTTATTCTAATAAGAAAAAATATGTATTCTAATAAATATTATCGGCTAGTAAATACTTTATTACATTAAAATTATTGTATCTATATACTATATTGATTACAGAGGAATTTTAAAAGTTATTCTGCTTACCTCAATTCATTAATATAAATGTAATGATATTAAAAATTCATGAGAACGAGAGGCAGAAAAATATTTTTATCAATAACTGCTAATGAGTTCTTATCATTATTATATCATTTTGTTACAGGCTGTACTAGCGCTGCTACTGCAAGCCGCTCTTGTGGCAAGTAAGGCTGTGGATCAAACGCAATTACAACAGAAATCACAACGGCAAACTCCGTACGTATGACAACTTTAACAATGAATCCAATACAAGTAAAATGTTTATATGAATTTCCGCGGTTTATAATTTACGCTTTAACAACCACGAAAAGTTCATATTTTTATTTATATTGGATTATTCCTTCTATTTAGTCTTAGAGTTACAAAACTATAATTAATTTAATTTATTTTAATTTAATAAAAAAGGAACAATTTTTTTTCAAGCCATATTTGATTATAATGCATATGATGTATGTTGTAAAATTTCATATTAATTTGTCAAGATTCAAATTATGAGATGTTAGTGATTAATGATATATTTTTAAGTTCCTTTTTATTTTTTTTTGCACATACATTTCTATACCTTATAATTTTATTATTTCATATTCATTTTAATGAAAATAGTTTATAAATATAGAAAGACAGATGTAGATTTTGAAAGACTTTTGCATATAAAAGAAGATAAAGATAATAAATATGAATATAAAATTTGTTACGTTTTTGGTACTGAATGATTGTCGCAGATACGGTACCGATGCGCAAAAACGATGGGGAGGCGACAGTGGTAATTATGGCAGCAGTGGTTATGGGGATGGCGATATTGGTGGTCACTTTGGTGGCAGCGGCGATGTCGGCGGTCATTTTGGAGGTGGCGATAGCGGCGGTCATTTTGGAGGTGGCGATGGCGGTGGTCATTTTGGAGGTGATGACGGTGGCGGTCATTTTGGAGGTGGCGATATTGGTGGTCATTTTGGCGGTGGCGATATCGGCGGTCACTTTGGGGGTGGTGATATTGGAAGTCACATAGGCGGCGGTGACATTGGTGGTCATGGAGGTCACACAGGCGGCGGTGACATTGGTGGTCACATAGGCGGCGGTGACATTGGTGGTCATGGAGGTGACATCGGTGGTCATCTAGGTGGAAGTGATTTTGGAGGTGGCGGTGGAGGAATTGAAGACCATCATGGCGGCCATGACAAAGGCTACTGGAAGAAGAAATTAATCTGGAAGCCGGGCTGGAAGAAGATCTGGAAACCGGCAAAAAAACAAATCTGGAAACCTGCATGGAAGAAAATCTGGAAGCCTATTTGGGTACCAACTCAGAAAGCAGTGTGGAAAGAAATTCAAGTACCAGCTTGGAAGAAAATCTGGAAGCCTGTGTGGAAAGAGATTCAAGTTCCGGTGTGGAAAGAAATACAGGTGCCGGCTTGGAAAAAAATCTGGAAACCGATTTGGCAGCCAATCAAGGTACCCGCTTGGAAGGAAATTCAAGTACCCGCATGGAAAAAGATTTGGAAGCCCGTTTGGAAAGAGATTCAGGTACCAGTGTGGAAAGAAATTCAAGTTCCCGCTTGGAAAAAACTTTGGATTCCCGAATGGGTGAAGATTGGCATACCGGGTGAACACTTCCATGGCACGGATCATCATGGATGGCAATACACCAGTCATGATCTTTGGAAAAAGAAGTTGATCTGGAAGCCGGTGTGGAAGAAATATTGGAAATCGGCAAAAAAACAGATCTGGGTCTCAGATAAGAAGCTTGAGTGGAAAGAGGCTTGGAAACAAGTTTGGAAACCAGCAAAGAAACAAATCTGGGTAGAAGATAAAAAACTGGCCTGGAAAGAAGCTTGGAAACAGATCTGGAAGCCGGCCAAAAAACTCATCTGGGTCCCTGACAAGAAACTCGAGTGGAAAGAGGCTTGGAAGCAAATCTGGAAGAGTGAGAAAAAACTAGAATGGATCCCCGACAAAAAGCTCGCTTGGAAGGAAGCATGGAAGCAAATTTGGGTGCCTGCTTGGAAGGAAATCTGGGTACCAGCGTGGAAAAAGATATGGAAACCAGTTTGGATATCCGAGTGGTTCCCCAATGAGGACCATCATCATCATCACGGCTGGGATCGTAAAGACACACAGGCTCAGAACACTCAAATTGTGCCTTATAGTCCTGAGAAAGGTGTTCAACAGAATAAGCAAACACAGCAACAACAAGCGCAGCCACGACAACATCAGTTACAGCAACATAAAGTGAATAATAACAAAATCAAATGGGACAGTTCCCATTCTTTCCAAGCAGGTTCGCCGACGATCACGCAGGATTTAGTACCACCATCTGCTAATCAAAACGGAGGTCAAGTCAACTTTGCGTTCCCTAGCCGTTAATAGGATTAGATTTTTGTGCAGAATAATCGCACTGTAATCCACAAAAAAATGCTTGTACAAACATCTCCACGGGAGAATGCTGTAACATAAGCCGCTGTATATACTACATCTTAGGATTAATATAAGGTCGCGTAAAACTTAAGTTACTCGAAATTGTTTGACTGACGCGCTCCCTGTCTTTCGGGGTACCTCCTTTACTTAGAAATGTCGTAACCTTTTTTTCCCTTCCCTTGTTTTCTTTTTTTTTTATACACGTTGTTGTCTCTCCAATTGTTAACTAATACTGTTACGAATAAAGTTTATAAATATTTTGTTAATTCTTTGACTATCGTTATTTCATCCTTTGGTCTTCAAGTATGTTTTTACAAGAACAGTAATACAACTTTTATTTGTTTATTTGATATGTGTTAATAGAATAAAGATAAATCAGATATACATAGCAGAAATAGAATTTACAAAATATTTTTAATAACAGAAAGAAAAATTATATGCACATTTTTATTTTTTAGATGTACGGAAATCTATACATCGAATAAATTCACTGAAGAAAAATTTTTGAGATATTAATAAATGCGTTCAGTATAAATATGATTGAATATTCATTATGCAATAAGCATATATAATTGACATATACTTTTAAATCTAGACAAGTTATATTTGCTTTCTAAAAGTCATTTAGTCATTTTCTTCGTTAATAATGTAATTAAATAAACATTATATTTATTAACTATTTGTTCTTATTGTCTTATCTTTCTTATTATTATCACAAATACGAAAACTTTAGACTTAATTTTCTATTTTAGATTTAGAAAGAAGTTATCACAACAAATTATTATTGAATGGGAGCACTGATACTTTACATATTCAACTTTATTATTTCATATAATTTCATTGATTACGAAAACACACATAGTAAACAGGATAAGCGTAAACAAATTAAATTGCATACCAAGAGGGATAATTAAATGATATAAGAAACATTATCTAAAATTATTTTACATGGAACAAACTATAAATAATAGGAAGTTTCTGCAATATCATTTATCCAGATACGGTAAACGCTAAGATCACGTTATTTTCTTCTTAATAATATTAAAACTAATTAAAATTAATTAAAAAAAGGATAACGTGAATTTAGCATTCATCCGTATCTGAATTCACATTATTGCAAAAACTCTCTAATACATCTATCTCTTGTAAGTAACAAAAGTTTTGAAATATAGTAACTCGATAAATTTAATGAAACATTTAGAAAAGAAATATGCTGCTATATAATGAAATAAATGCTGACAATAATGGTAAACGAATCAGTTATTTTTTACTTTAGAAATAACGATAACTCTAAAATATATAAGTTCCTCTTTTCACAGTAGATTAACTAAACATTGACTTTCTTCTCTCTTTTATATCATATATCGGAAAGAAAAACCGAAGCCGAGATCTTTATATTATATCGTTACGATAACTGTTTCCTCAAAGTTAAACGGTCACTCCAATTCCAAAGCAAATCGCCATTATCCCAAACTTATGAAGCGAAGATGATGTAACGTGAATACGCGCACGTATTCCTGCGAAATTGGAGAAAGTAGAGTTTGTTATGGAAGGCAGAGACGACCAGCATGTAGAGGACCTCGACCGTGGAGAAAGTATCCGTGCACCCACACAACGATATAAATTAATCCATGCCACCGTGCTGTCTCGGTACGGCCGCACCATATTGCGCGACTCAGACTCTGCTCGATTGATGACGATGACGATAAGATTTCACTGGCGTCAACTACGGAAGATTTTTCTCCGATCGCGCGATAAACGAGATAATAAAAAGAAAAAAGGAAAAAAAAGAAGAGAAGAGAATTTTAGAGAAATCATGATACGTTTTCCTGTATGCCGTTCCCTTGATATGACAGACAGGAAGTATTTTCACTTTTGTCTGACGTTGTATGACTCTCATCCGACAGATCTTCGCGCGTTTACGAAATTCGTGGGAGTCACGCAACATCATCTTCTGTCATCTTCCTTTACGGAAATTTTATTTTACAGAAATTTCCAAAAGATTTATATTCGAGCTTTCACGGGACTCGATGTTTCATTACTAATTTCTGCGCTTGTAATAGCGTCGTACATGCAGAATATGCGCATAATTATCTAGATAGCTAAGTGAGATTTAGCGTATAGAAATTGATGCATTGCATGTATTGTTTTCAACTTGCCGACAATTTGCTGTCATTGGAATCTAATGTGAATTGAGTTAGCAATCAATTCATGAAATCTATTTGCCCTCTTTACGAAATTGTGAGAGTATATATATATATATATATATATATATATAGAGAGAGAGAGAGAGAGAGAGAGAGAGAGAAATAATAAACTCGTCACGTTGACGGCACGCCATGCACGCATGATAATAACTTGCCAGTAGCAACTTTGCTGAATTCTAAGGAAGACTTTACGTAACACCAGAACAACAGACAGTTTGTGGACATCTTGGCTTAGTTTGGTGAAATTGAATGCGGAATAAGTAACAGCAAAATAGTAATATATTGTCCTTATTTGGCTTTCTGGGTAAGGCGCTTCTCTTGGAATTTTTGGCTGTGTTCTTTTGTAGTTGTAACGTTGTTTGACTTTTCTCAAACAACTATACCAAATAGATAAACTATACAAATAGAGTTCTATAGAAAGAGAGAAGCGACTTTGACGTCGCAATTTCTGATTGATAATGCCCCTGTCTAATTAATGTAGCCATATATTGAGCCCGCAGTGGAGATATATGTATACATATACATCTCGTAAAAAAATTAACATTGTCATATTGAAGGCTCGATCGAGGTAAAACACATTTCATGATTGTCTACTTTCTGTTATTCTTATTTTTGTATCTAATGAGAATTGGAATTAATTTCGAGTGGAAGCTTCTTTCTTTATAAAGGACTTTAATAACAAGTAGTTAGACAAATATACTCAAGGCCAATTCATTCTTTTCTTAGTTGTTTTGGCATTCATATACAAATTGAGATCTGTAAGCGTGTTGGTCGATTACCATGATAACAGACACTTTGCAACATAATAGAAATAATAATTTCTAGGTATCACGTATTTCTCACGAAAGAGAACAATGTGCTATCCGCGTCATCTCGACTTGATTTTTACCAAAAATTATAATCAAGAATATCGCTTGGCAACTTTATTATTTCTAAATGAATTAGTCTAGATTTATTATCTCCTCTTATCAAAAGGAACTTACCAAAGGACATTCCAAACTTACTAATTACTTAATTTCATCAGTAACGTTCTCAATTGTGTCTCTTGATCAGTTAATTTTCGATATTATAGTAAAAGAATAGTTAACGCACGTAAAAAATTAATATTTTTATCTGAGATATCATTAAAAAAAAATGAATTTTCATGTTAATGCAATTAGAAGTATGGATTTTAGCCATTTTTTTATCAACACCAAATTTAATATGTCAAAATATCTCAGTTAAATTATAAAAAAAAATTTTGTCACGTTTTAGTACTTAGATTCTAGGATACATATGCTAAAATGGCAGTCGGAGAACGATATTTTTGTTTCGGGTCATAAAGGTTGTTCCGATAAGAATTGTTATGACTAGCAGCTTATACGCTCGCTTTATTATGTATGTATTATATATGTATATGTATTGTGAGTATATACATCGTGTGTGTATATATATATATATATATATACATATACACCATATGTAAATATATAAAGAGCAGGTCTATATAAACTATTGTAGAAGTTAAGATTTGGTTAGAGAGCGTGAGTAAGTGCACGTATGCGAGTCTTAGCAATTAATAAGTGAGTTTAACGAATAGGGAGCAATTAGAGAAGAGGCTTTTGATGTGCGTTAGAAAATATCGAGCGTGATACATCGAGGTGAGGAAGAATAAGTTAGGGCGCGAAATAACGGCATGTAAAAACGATGGGAAGAAGGAGAGATGACAAGGTAGGAAAGGGCAAAGTAGACAACAAGCAGCGTTTATTGATAGAGGATAAATCAAAGGTAGGTTCGAAAAAACTGACATTGACAGAGAAGAAAAGTATAATGGAAAAAGTAAAAGTAGAAGTAAATGAAGAGATTAGGAAGAATTGTACAAAGGTGAAGAAAGAAATGAGAGTTGTGAAAAGGGAAGTAGTTAGAATAAGAAGAGACAAGAAGATGTGGATAGAGAAATTAGAAAATTTGAGGAGAAGTTGGAGGAGGTTATGAAGGAATTGGAAACAGTAAAGAAAGATTTGTCAGAAAATAATAGGAAAATGAAGAGTTTGGAGGACAGAAGAAGCTTAGGCAAGGCAAGTAACGAGGGAAATTATGATAGCGGAACATAATTGTGAAAGGAAAGGAGATAATTCAAGGGCAAGATCTGATAAGCGAGAGAGATATAAGGAGGTAAATATTATAAATAAATTCAGGTTTCAGATAATGAAAAGAGAAGAAAAAAAATATAATTATAAAAGGAACAGATATACCGGGGAGGATAGAAATAGATGGGAAAGAAAGGGGAAAATGGATCAAAAAGTTTATAAAAGAAAAATTGAGGATAGAATGTAACATAACCTTCTCGAGGATAAATGGAACAGTGATAATAGTTAGAGTAGGAAGTGAGGATTCACATTCTGAATGGAAGATCAAGAGGCGACTGGGAGGGGGAATATACGTATGTAGGAGCAAGAGATAACTCGATAATAGATTATGGTTAACGATAATATTTGCGATAGAATTGTAGAATTTAGGATCGACGTGGAGAGTGAACTCAGACTACATGCCATTGAGCCTGACATTAAAGGAAAGAATTGTTATGGGGTTAGAAGAAAATGATGCGGAAGAGAACCGGGACGAAGAGAACAGAATTAGCAAGAAAGAAGAAATTATCGTATGGAATAAAGAAACCATAGAAAGCTACAATAAAAACACGGAGATGATAAATGACGAGGAAGATATGGATAAAGGTAAGAGAAATAATGAGGAAAAGATAGAAGATGTGGGAGGAATTAAAACAGATTGTATTCAACAATGTCGTGAAAAAAAACTAAAAAGAAGAAAAAGTGTATAGGATAGACTGATGGAAGTGGTGGGATATTAGCTGTTCCAGGAAGAAGAGAGAAGTGAAGAGAATATGTAGGAAATGGAAAAATGAAAAAGAGACGGGAAAAAAATATTTGGAGAAGAGGAAAGAGTTCAGAGAATTATTGAAGAAGAAACAAAAAGAAAAAAGGGAAGAAGAGGAGGAGGAATTGAAAAAGTTGAAGAAGGAAGCAGATGTATGGAAGTGCATTAATAGGAAGAGAGATAAGAAGATTTGGAAAGAGAATAATATAAAGGATGAAGAATGAAGGAAATATATAACTTTCATTTCCATGTCTCATTACTTCCCTTGATTCAATTCCCCATCCGTTCCTATTATAATAATTCTTTCTCTCCATATTATATCTATCGTTCGAATAACTTTGTTTTTCCTTCTAGCACTTCCTGATCAAATTACCTATGTTTCCAGATTTAATCTTTTTCTCGTATTTTCTTGCCCTCAAACTCTTACTTTGAGCTTACCATTACCAGCTCCCTCATAATTACATACCTTGGTGCAGAAATCTAGTTTGAAAATCCACTTGACATAATCTAACATTATCTTTTCTAGTTCGCCTTTTTCTTCTCAGCCCCATAATTCTACTCACTCATATGCCATAACACTTTACCAAATATTTGAATAGCATTCATTTTCTACTAAAGTCATTCTTGCATAGCTTTTCCCCTAAGCTCCATATCTTTCTTGCTACTGTATTATTTTCCTTTTCTTATTTCTTTAATATGTCTTTTATGATCCTCTTTCATATCTAAATTAAAATCCAAATATTTGAATTTCTGTATCTCCTCTAGTTCCTTACTCCCTCATTTCCATTTCTCTTTCTTTTTTCTCCCCTTCTTTCAGACATCATTATTTTCATCTTTGTGCACAGCTCCAGTTTCCTCTTTTTCAAAAATTTTTTTAATGTACTTATCATATCCTGTAACGCCTCCCTATTATAAGCTCTCAAAACTAAGTCATTCGCGTATGCTGATGATCATATCCTATCTCTACCTAATTTGACTCCTCTCTTTTTTCTAATTCATTATCTATGTGTCCGTTATATAAATTGAACAACAATGGACTCATCACACAGCCCTGCCTTACTCTTTTCATTGTTCTGAATTGTGTTCTTTATCTTTATCCTCATCTCTGTTTCCTCATACATCTTCTCTATCTTCCTTACCAAATATTCATTTACACTCTTGCCTCTAAGAGTCTCCCAAAATCTGCCTCTATCCATCTTATCAAAGACTGCTTTTAGATCCGCAAACATATATATTTTTCTTCTTCCTTCTTCTTGATTTATTTTCCTCTGCATCAAATGCGTCAGTATGAAAATATTATCCGTTATTGACCTTCCTTTTCTAAATCTAGCTGACGGAATCATACTTTTGGTTTCCACCTTCTTTTCTAGTCTATATTATTCCTCTTATTACTTCTGTATATATTTTATACGCCGTACACTGTAATAAGACCCCTATAATTTGTTACCTTCTCTTCGTCTCCTCTTTTGTATAGAGGGACATTATACTTTCCTTCCAGTTTTGCGGCATCTTGCCTGTTTTCCTCACTTTTTGTAATAGTTTCACTTGCCTCTTTCGTAAACTCTCACCTGCATATATTCAGGCTTCCATAGGTACACCATCTTTTCTTGCTACTTTTTTCTTCTTTATTTTGCAAAACGCCCTACCAATCTCTTCAACCTTCAATCCTTCTTCTTCATTTTCTTCTTTATATATATCTACTTTTTCTTCCTCTTTTTAGAGAGCTGACCGGTATTCTGCTGTACTTTATTTTCATCCATTTCAGTGCCGTCCAATAGCTACTTAAAATGAAAGTTTTGAAAAAGATTTAATAAATAGAGAAAGGAATTTACAAAGGCAATGGGAAAAGGAAAGAATAGATAGATCAAGATATAATAAAAGATAAAGAGAATAAAGTACCAAATTATTTGAAGGTGGAAAATATGGAATGGAAAAGAGGAGATGAGATAAGAGCGTTATTTAAATTAAGATACAGTAATTTAGAAGAGAAGAATAAATACTGGCTAGGAATAGAGGAGGGAGGATATCTTTTCTATGATGCAAGCGAGAATAACCTCGAGCATTGTGTTAAAGAATGCGAGGAGACAGGAGATAGTTTTGAAGAGTTAGGGAAGGAATTGAGGAAGATTGTAAGGAATTTATGAGGAGAAGATTTGAGTGAACTTAAAGGAAAACGCTAATAAAATTATGGAAGGATAAAGAAAAAGAAATAATAAAAAGAAAAGAAAAAAAAGGAGAAAGGAAGGAAAAGATATAAGAGATTATTGTAAAGATAAAGCTAATGTAAAGACAAGGAATGAATATTTTATAAGCCAACAAGGTGTGAGTATAAAATAAGATTGTAGCGTATTATATTATAGTATATTATAGTTAATAATTTATCATCTATTTAAATTAAGGAAATAAGTTGAATGAGACCAATAGAAAATAAAAAGATAGGATGTAGATGGAACGTGCAGTTAAAAAATATAAGAGAAGATAGAAGAGAAGGGTGGTAAATAAGAATAAAGAAATGCTAAATAGAGATAAAAGGAAATAAGAAATGGGATATAGACACTAATAATAGACTGTGATAGAGCTGTAATATAGAGATTATGTATAGGTAAAAGAGAATATATAGTAATAGTTTATAGTTATAGTTTATAGTTTATAATAAGATAAAGGCGGGAGAGGAGTGTAAGTGTGAATGAGTTAAGAATCTGTAACCAAGTCCTCTTCTTGACTTGTATATGCTGAAGTGTAAATAAATTCTATTCTATTCTATTGTAGAAGTTACCAAGGCACGCATGTTGGTGACGCACCTTGGAACATGTTGTGTTTGACGATTATTTTTCTCTCCATCTTCGTTTGCCTTTACTGCATCTATGATTGCATTAAACCAAGAAATTATCCACCTGGTAAGTGAAGCGCAAAACTCAATAATAATGTAATACTTGCAAAGTGTTCAATTTATGAGCAATTAGTGCCCAAACGTTCACACGATTTACATTTTTGCGATATTCATATATTGGATTGTCCGGAAAGTTCGTGCCGATTTTGAAGGAAAATTGAAACGCAGAAGATTTAAATTTTAGTATACATTTATTAAATTTAAATCTTTTGCGGCACGAACTTTCCAGACAACCCAATACATATTAGGTGTAGTAAAAAGAAATCCATTATTTTTCCATTCAATTTCATGCAAAAATAATGGATTTCTTTTTACTACACCTAATATTTGATGCTGTAAAGTATTTCATGCTGTAAAGAAATGCTTAGATTAAAAGATGAATAGATTAAAAGTCTTGCCATAGACATTACAAATTAATTTCTCTGAAAATATCTAATTCAGAAAGCCGATCTTTCGAGAGAAAGTTATAAGACCTTGAAGAGCAGATAGAGTTTTAAATATTAGGTGTGGGAAAAAATTCGTGGCGTTTTTTTAATCTAACGGGAAAAATGCCACGAACTTTTTCCCACATCTAATATTTATTTCTAGAATTCACACACAGTTTTATATATCATAGATGACATCATTTTTTCTTTTTAAATGGAATTTATTTCCGAGATAAATTTATCATCAAAATTTTTTATTTTTTAATTACATTAATCTAAATTTAAAGTTTTATCTTTAATGTTATATATATTAATAAAGATATTATTAAATACTCAGTTTATCATTCAATGTTTTCTCGTGATATATGGGAAAATAATGATCATTATAATCATACATATGATGTGTTAAAAATAATATCTGATGCGCTCAAATCTCAGACAATTACTAAAATTAATTTTATTTTACTTTATAAGAATTATAATTTAAATACAACAGTGCTCCAATAATGACGTTCAATAGAATGTTTAATTTGCAACTGTTTTCTTTGGGGGTTTTCTTTGTGAGTTAAAATATTCCTCTAGATTTAGAAATTCAATTAACGGGCTTAATATTAACATTTGACAAGTAACGAGATATATGTAATAATCTTTTATATTTTTTCTAAACAAAACTATCAAAGACTTTATATTGTCTTTGATTATGTAACACTTTCTGTCAAATATTTGCTGTATAGGCCCACTATGGATACCATTATTCGGATGTTTTCTGAAGTTCGCATGGCTACGCTCGAAACATGGATACATTCATCTAGCTATGCAAGACCTGGAGCGTATGTATGGACCTATAATAGGATTAAAGCTTGGAGTTCAAAAGATAGTGGTGATTTCAACATATGATTTAGTAAAGAAGGTTCTTCTTCAAGATGAATTCAACAGCCGGCCGGATGGATTTTTCTTTCGATTACGATCGTTCGGGAAGAGAAAGGGTACGCAGATATGTATATGTAGTAAACGAAATTAATTCTTAATGTTTGAAATTAATATGCCAAAAATTTTGAAAATTATCTACTATTTTAACAATTTGACACAAAAAATAAAGTCTTTGTCTGTGTCATTCAGTTCCATTATTTAAGCGATGTTTATTATTCAAGGCATTGTGTTCACTGAGGGCACCCAGTGGGTACAGACTCGTAGATTTACGATGCGGCATTTGCGGACGTTCGGTATAGGTCAGTCAGTTATGAAAGAACAATTGGTTCTGGAGGCTCAAAATCTCATTGATTATTTGCAACAAATGAGCGAGAGTGGCGCGGTGACGATGCACACTGCTTTCGATATCGCGGTGATCAATTCGCTGTGGTTCATGATCGCTGGGCACAAATTCAAGTACGGAGACCAAAAGACACAAGAAGCGCTTACGTTGGTTCACAATAGTTTCAAGTAAATCCTGATGAGAATTCTTATTGTTTAACAAAACTCAATAAGATACTGCAGATAATTATTTTTGTAAAATTAAATATCGTTTTTGATATTTTACATTAGATTACTGGATACCATGGGTGGAGTGATTTCGCAAATGCCTTTTCTACGTTTCGTAATCCCAGAACTATCAGGATACAAAGAGATGAAGGAGATTATAGAGAATCTGTGGCGCTTCCTGGATGAGGAGGTCAAGATACATGAGAGGGAGCTATCCAATGATCCACCACGTGATTTGATTGATGCGTTTCTTTTGGAGATTTGTAAATATGATGAGAATGAAGATACGATTTTTGATCGTAAGTTAACTGTTAATACACCGTACAATGTCAAACTTACCTAAACTAGGAGCTCTCTTGTTTAAATTAAATTAATAATCTTATCTGATTTTTATATATATTAAATTTTATTTGTTCCCTTGCATTGATTATTGAAATTGTCCGAGATACTTTTTTTTTAATAATTTCGAAAGACGAAGTTTTTCGAAAATTATGCCTGTATTTTGTAACGATAATTGAAACTATAAATATAAAAAGAGCATACAATCGTGTAAATATTTTAAATATTTTTGTTCTCTCAAATTAATAAGTAAATTTGCACG